>Ga0214921_10003344_pt1 | contig 24663 bp, 24 predicted proteins | sample LL1505_MetaG_FD_177992 | JGI IMG/M metagenome (GOLD analysis project Ga0214921, IMG submission 177992) | Freshwater microbial communities from Lake Lanier, Atlanta, Georgia, United States - LL-1505 | ecosystem: Environmental > Aquatic > Freshwater > Lake | place: USA: Georgia | collected...
TGACGGCCTGATCGACGCGCCGGACGCGGCGGTGTCTGCAAAGCTCGCGTAGCGCAGGGCATTGCCCCATATCCGTTCGCTTGCGCCTAAACTTAGCCTCCATGCCTACCCCCGCTTCCCCACCCGCATCCAGCGTTGTCATTGACCTTGGCGAACGCAGTTACGCCATTGGGATAGGCACGGGTTTGATCGGCCAAGCGGCCACGTACGCCGATCTCCCACGCGCCAGCCAAGCGCTTATCGTCAGCAACATGACGGTTGCGCCCTTGTATGCCGAACGGGTCCGCACGGCGCTGAGCGCCCACTACCCGCAGGTCCATGTGCTGTCTTTGCCCGATGGCGAGGCGTTCAAGACCTGGGAGACGCTGCAGCTGATTTTTGATGCCCTGTTGGGCCATGGTTGCGACCGCAAAACGGTGTTGTTTGCGCTGGGAGGCGGCGTCGTGGGTGACATGACGGGCTTTGCCGCAGCCAGCTTCATGCGTGGCGTGCCTTTTGTACAGATTCCCACTACCTTGCTGGCGCAGGTCGATTCCTCGGTTGGCGGCAAGACCGGTATCAACCACCCGATGGGCAAAAACATGGTGGGTGCTTTTTACCAACCGCATCGGGTGATCTGCGACCTCGACACCCTGCAAACCCTGCCGTCGCGCGAACTCAGTGCGGGCCTGGCCGAAATCATCAAATACGGCCCGATCGCAGACACGGTATTTTTAGATTGGATTGAAGCGAACTTGCCGGATTTCCTGGCCCGCGCGCCGCAGGCGCTGGCGTATGCGGTGCAGCGCAGCTGTGAAATCAAGGCCTGGGTGGTGGCGCAGGACGAGCGCGAGTCCGGACTACGCGCTATTCTGAACTTTGGCCACACCTTTGGCCACGCTATTGAAGCGGGCATGGGTTACGGCGCGTGGTTGCATGGCGAGGCTGTCGGCTGCGGCATGGTGATGGCAGCGCGTTTATCCGCCGCTTTGGGTATGGTGGATGCGGCTTTTGCCGAGCGACTGGTGATGCTGGTAGCGGCTGCAGGTCTGCCGGTGAAAGGACCTGTGTTGGACCCCAGCGATAACGCCGGCCGCTACCTGGCCCTGATGCGCTTGGATAAAAAAGCCCAGGCCGGCGCCATCACTTTTGTTCTGATCGACGGGCCGGGCCGCGCTGTGATGCGCGAAGCGCCCGAGGCTGTTGTGCGCGAAGTGATCGACTTCTGCTGCGCCGCCTGATGCTCGCGCCTTACGCCTGCGATCCGGCATACAGCCGTGGCCGCCGTTATGCGCAGAGCGCCGCACCCACCCGCACCGAGTTCCAACGCGACCGCGACCGCATCGTGCACTCCAGTGCGTTTCGCCGCTTGGTCTACAAAACCCAGGTGTTTTTGAACCATGAGGGCGACCTGTTCCGCACCCGTATGACGCATTCGCTGGAGGTTGCCCAATTGGGCCGCTCCATGGCGCGCACGCTGGGATTGAACGAAGACCTGGTGGAGGCGATCGCGCTGGCCCATGATCTGGGCCACACGCCCTTTGGCCACGCCGGACAGGATGCGCTGAATGACTGCATGCGCCACTGGGGCGGCTTCGAGCACAACATACAAAGCCTGCGGGTGGTAGACCAGCTGGAGCAGCGTTACCCGGAATACGACGGCTTGAACCTGTGCTTTGAGACCCGCGAAGGCATTTTGAAACACTGCTCGGCTGCCAATGCCCGCGCCCTAGAAGCGCAGGAGCCGGCTTACGCCGATTTACAGGGCGGTGTAGGCGCGCGCTTTTTGCTGCGCCAGCAGCCCAGCTTGGAGGCGCAGTTGTGCAATCTGGCCGACGAAATTGCCTATAACGCGCACGATATCGATGATGGCGTACGCTCCGGTCTGATCACCTTGGAGCACGTACGCGAGGTGCCGCTGTTTGCGCGGTTCTGTGACGAAGCCCTGCGCGAGCAGCCGCAGCTGGGCGCAGCAGCCAACCGCAAACGCTGGCTGTACGAAGCCATCCGGCGCATGCTCAGTGCGCAGGTATATGACGTGATGGAGGCGACACGCGCGGCCATCGTGGCGCACCAGGTTCGTGATCTTGCCGGTGTCCGTGCGGCCGTGCCTTTGGTGGCCTTTTCTGCTCCTATGGTGGAGGAGGCCCGGGTACTGAAAGCTTTTTTGCTGCGCGCCTTGTACCGGCACCCTACTGTGGTGGCAAAAATGGACGCGGCCCGTGCAGTTGTCACCGGACTTTTTGCGCTGTACATCGAGTCCCCGGATCAAATGGCTGCGCCAGGTGCGGTCTTAGACCGCAACGCCGACGCCGGCTTGCAGCGCCGTGTCGCCGACTATGTGGCCGGTATGACCGACCGCTTCGCCCTGCGCGAGCACGAGCGGCTGACCGGCAAGCGACTGCTCGTATGAGTGCGCAAACGCCCGACCATTCCTGCGTTCTGGCCCAAACCCGGCGCTGGTTGGAACGCGCTGTGGTGGGCTTGAATCTATGCCCGTTTGCGAAGAGTGTCTACGCCAAGGAGCAGGTGCACTACGTCGTTTACGACGGCGTTGATGAGGCGGAATTTTTGGCGCTTCTGCGCGGGCAGTTGGCTGAGCTCGATGCCAGCGACCCGCAGCAGCGCGACACCACGCTGCTGATAGCCCCGCTTATATGTCCCGAGTTTCTGGATTTCAATGCGATGCTGGCACGGGCGCAGCGCGTTCTGCGCAAGTCGGGTTTGGAAGGCGTGTTGCAGATTGCCAGCTTTCACCCGGTGTATGTGTTCGCTGATGCGGCCCCCGGGGATATGGCCAATTACACCAACCGCGCGCCGTTTCCCATGCTGCACCTGCTGCGCGAAGACTCGGTGTCCCGGGCCGTGGCGGCTTACCCTCAAGCGCAGGAAATTTACGGCCGCAACATAGCGACCCTGCGGGAACTCGGACCTGATGGTTGGCGGCTTTTGGAATGCGGCCCGCTGGCATGAAAACCCGCGCCCTTGAAAAAACCGATGCAGTGCTAAAGGAAATTTTGCGCCCCGGGCAGTCCATTGCCTTGTTGCAGGAGTTGCATATCCTGACCCGCGAGGGCAAGCTGAACCAGGACTCACGGCGCAAGCTCAAGCAGGTCAACCACCTGTTTGGCTTTATCGAAAAAATATTGCAAGAGCTCCCCGCTTCGCCCGATGGCCCGACGGTGGTGGACCATGGAGCGGGTAAGTCCTACCTGGGATTTATTGTGTATGACCTATACATGCGGGCGCTGGGGCGGGGACATATTTACGGTGTCGAATCCCGCAGCGAGTTGGTCCTGGCTTCGCAGGCGCTGGCGCAGCGTCTGGGCTTTGACCGCATGCGCTTTCTCAATACCAGCGTTGCCGCGTCTGGGTACAGTTCCGTGATGCCATCGCAGGTTGACCTGGTCACCGCGCTGCACGCCTGTGACACAGCAACCGACGATGCCATCGCCTTTGGTTTGGCCAAGCAGGCCCGCGCCATGGTTTTGGTTCCTTGTTGCCAGGCCGAAGTCGCAGCGTGTCTGCGCCAAGACAAGGCCTTGAACCTCAAACGAAATACGTTGGCCGAGTTGTGGCGCCACCCCTTGCATACCCGCGAGATGGGCAGCCAGCTCACCAATGTGTTGCGTTGCTTGTACCTCGAAGCCATGGGCTACACGGTCACGGTGACGGAGCTGATAGGGTGGGAGCACAGCATGAAAAACGAACTGATCTTGGCGCGCCATACCGGCCGCCCCGGTGCCAGCGCCGCAGCCCGTTTGGTGGAATTGCTGGAGGTTTTTGGGCTGGAATCACTACTTCACACGCGGTTTGCGATGCCCATGCAGAATTCTGGATCTGCGCCGTTACTTGGTGCTGAGGTGTAGATTTTGGATATGGATTTACAGGAGGCCCTCTTATGAAATATCGTTTTTTCCCATCAAACTGGCTGACCCCAGCAGCTGCCGGTCTGGCCGTCGTTTTGGGTGGCTGTGCCACCAGCGACCCGGACGTGATCTCCCGGGACAAAGTCCAAACCATGTCGCAGGTTCAAGACGCCGTGGTACTGAGCGTTCGCAAGGTCACGGTGGATGGCAGTCAAAGCGGCGTCGGTGCTGTGGTTGGGGGTGTGGTGGGTGCGATCGGCGGCTCTGCGGGTAGCGGCGTCCAGCGCGAGAGCCAGGTCCTCGGGGTGCTCGGTGCGGTAGCCGGAGCTGCTGTGGGCAACGTGGCTGAGCGATTGGTGACTAAAGAGGACGCCATCGAAATTCTGGTCCAACTCAAAGGCGGCGAGCGCCGCGCCATTGTCCAGGCCAAGGGCGCGCAAAACTTCGAACCCGGCGACGCTGTGATCATAGTCACCACCGGCAACAAGGTCCGCGTGACCAAAGCACCCAAATAATCGGGTAACAGGGGTCAGATTCCGATTATTCTTATCGGGTGGCCCGCCTTCCCCGACTAACGCTGACCGATTACCCGCACCATGTGATTTTGCGCGGTAATAACCGCCAGGAGATTTTTTCGGGCGAGTCGGATATGCAGCGCATGCTTAGTCTGCTGGAAGAACACAGCCTGGTGCAGGGCGTGGACGTTCACGCCTATGTGCTCATGGGTAACCATTTGCACCTGTTGGTCACGCCTCGTCGGGATGGAGCTTTGTCCTTGATGATGCAGGCCGTCGGCCGCAGTTACGTGCGCGCTTTCAACCAGGCTCATGGCCGAACCGGCACCTTGTGGGAGGGGCGGTACCGCTCGTCTGTGATCCAGACCGAGCGCTACTTGCTGGCTTGCATGGCCTATATTGACTTGAATCCGGTGCGGGCGGGCATGGTGGAGGCGCCGGAAAACTACCCCTGGTCCAGCCACCCGCATTACACGGGTCGGCAGCACCAGCGCCTGCTGACCCCGCCTGCGCTTTACTGGGAGTTGGGCAATACGCCCTTTGCGCGCGAAGCGGCTTACGTCGATCTGGTGCGCGGCGGCATTACGGAACTCCAACAGCGCGAATTGACTGCAGCCACGCTTGGCGGTTGGGCGATGGGTGATTCCGGCTTTTTGACAGACTTGGAGAGCCAAACACCACGTCGTACCCGGCCGGGCAAGGCCGGACGGCCATCTGGTAACCCGTCCCCAATTAAATGACCGGCGTGTATATGGAAAATTAATTGGAATCTGACCCCGATTAATTTAATCATCTCCAAGGCATGGTTAGGGTATCCTCTATGCCCTTGTCGAGTCTTCAGGAGTAACACATGACAACCGCTGCCGAAATTGAGTACCTGCAGGCGCAGGGTTTGTACAGTGCAGCGGATGAGCATGACGCTTGCGGCGTGGGTTTTGTGGCCCATATTCGGGGCCAGCGCAGCCACAGCATTGTGCGCAGCGCCTTGCAAATCCTGGAAAACCTCGACCACCGCGGCGCGGTGGGCGCAGACGAGTTAATGGGTGACGGTGCCGGCATCTTGATTCAGCTGCCCGACGCTCTCTATCGCGAAGACATGGCAGCTGCGGGTGTCACGCTGCCGCCCCCGGGTGAATATGGCGTGGGCATGATCTTTTTGCCCAAGGAGCAGGCCTCGCGCATGGCTTGCGAGCAGGAAATGGAGCGGGCGATCCGCGCCGAAGGCCAGGTTTTTCTGGGTTGGCGCGATGTGCCTATCAACTCCGAGATGCCGATGTCCCCCACGGTACGCGCGAAAGAGCCGGTGATTCGCCAAGTTTTTATCGGTCGCGGCAATGACGTGATCGTGCAAGACGCCCTGGAGCGCAAGCTGTATGTGATCCGCAAAACCGCCAGCGCGGCGATTCAGCACCTCAACCTCAAGCACGGTAAAGAGTATTACGTGCCCAGCATGTCCAGCCGGACGGTCATTTACAAGGGGCTGCTGCTGGCCGATCAAGTGGGCACCTATTTCCATGATTTGCTGGATGCCCGTTGCGTCTCTGCGCTGGGCCTCGTGCACCAGCGTTTCTCCACCAACACCTTCCCCGAGTGGCCGCTGGCCCACCCCTACCGCTACGTGGCGCATAACGGTGAGATCAACACCGTCAAGGGCAATTACAACTGGATGAAGGCCCGCGAAGGCGTGATGTCCTCGCCGGTTTTGGCGGCCGATCTGAAAAAGTTGTACCCCATCAGCTTTGCCGGCCAATCGGACACAGCCACCTTCGATAACTGCCTCGAGCTGTTGACCATGGCCGGCTACCCGATCAGCCAGGCCATGATGATGATGATTCCAGAGCCCTGGGAAAACCACAGCACCATGGACCCGCGCCGCCGCGCGTTTTATGAGTACCACGCCGCCATGCTCGAGCCTTGGGATGGCCCTGCGTCTATCGTGTTCACTGACGGCCGCCAGATCGGCGCAACCTTGGACCGCAACGGTCTGCGTCCTTCGCGCTATTGCATCACCGATGACGACCTGGTGATCATGGCATCCGAGTCCGGCGTGTTGCCGGTGCCGGAAAACAAAATCGTGCGCAAGTGGCGGCTGCAGCCTGGCAAGATGTTCCTCATCGATCTGGAGCAGGGCCGCATGATCGACGATGACGAGCTCAAGTCGGGTCTGGCCAATAGCAAGCCCTACAAGCAGTGGATTGACAACCTGCGCATCAAACTCGATGACGTGGCGGCTATCGGCGCCGTGGACGCGGGCGAAGCCACTGGCGTCAGTTTGCTGGACCGCCAACAGGCCTTTGGTTTTACCCAGGAAGACGTGAAATTTTTGATGGCTCCTATGGCCGCTGCGGGCGAAGAGGCGCTGGGCTCGATGGGCAATGACAGCCCGCTGGCTGTGCTCTCGGACAAAAACAAGTCGCTGTACAACTACTTCAAACAGCTCTTCGCCCAGGTGACCAACCCGCCGATTGACCCGATCCGCGAAGCCATCGTGATGTCGCTGGTGTCGTTTATCGGTCCCAAGCCCAACTTGCTAGACATTAACCAGGTGAATCCGCCCATGCGGCTGGAAGTGTCGCAACCCGTGCTGGACTTCGCCGATATGGGCAAGTTGCGCGATATTGCGCAATACACCCACGGCAAATTCCGCAGCACCACATTGGATATCACCTACCCGCTGGTGTGGGGCCATGAGGGGGTTGAAGCCAAACTGGCTTCGCTGTGCGCACAAGCGGTGGACGCCATCCGCGGCGGCCACAACATTCTGATCATCAGTGACAAAGGCGTGGGGCCTGATAAGGTGGCCATTCCTGCATTGATGGCGCTGTCTGCTATCCACCAGCATTTGGTCAGCGAGGGCTTGCGCACCACCGCCGGTCTGGTGGTGGAAACCGGCACCGCGCGCGAGGTGCATCATTTCGCCGTACTCGCGGGCTACGGCGCTGAGGCGGTGCATCCTTATCTGGCGATGGAAACCCTGGTGCAGTTGCACCACAAACTCAGCGGTGATCTGGGCGCGGACAAGGCGATTTACAACTACATCAAAGCCATCGGCAAGGGCCTGTCGAAAATCATGTCCAAGATGGGCGTGTCGACCTACATGAGTTACTGCGGCGCGCAGCTGTTCGAGGCGATTGGCCTATCCAGCGAGACCGTGAACAAGTACTTTACCGGCACCCCGAGCCGGGTTGAAGGCATCGGTGTTTTTGAGATTGCGGAAGAAGCCATCCGCATGCACCATGCCGCGTTTAGCGCCGACCCGGTCCTGGCCAACGCGCTGGACGCAGGCGGCGAATATGCCTGGCGCGCCCGGGGTGAGGAGCATATGTGGACGCCCGATGCGATTGCCAAATTGCAGCACAGCACCCGCGCCAACAACTTCAACACTTACAAGGAATACGCCCAGATCATCAACGACCAAAGTCGCCGGCATTTGACCCTGCGCGGCCTGTTCGAGTTCAAGATCGATCCAACCAAGGCGATTGCGGTTGACGAAGTCGAAAGTGCGGCGGAGATCGTCAAACGCTTTGCCACCGGTGCCATGTCGCTGGGATCGATTTCGACCGAGGCCCACGCCACGCTGGCGATTGCCATGAACCGCATCGGCGGCAAGAGCAACACGGGCGAGGGCGGCGAAGACCCGGCGCGTTATCGCAACGAGCTTAAGGGCATTCCGATCACGCAGGGCCAGACCATGTCGGACCTGTTGGGCAAGGATTTGTTCGAGGTCGATTACCCCTTGAACGCGGGCGACTCGATGCGCTCCAAAATCAAGCAAGTGGCTTCGGGTCGCTTCGGGGTGACCGCTGAATATCTCTCCAGTGCCGACCAGATTCAGATCAAGATGGCCCAGGGCGCAAAGCCGGGCGAGGGCGGTCAACTGCCGGGTAACAAGGTGTCCAACTACATCGGCATGTTGCGTTACTCGGTGCCGGGCGTGGGCCTGATTTCACCGCCGCCGCACCACGACATTTATTCCATTGAAGACCTGGCGCAGTTGATCCACGATCTGAAAAACGTAGCACCCAAGGCCAGCATCAGCGTCAAACTGGTGTCTGAAATCGGCGTGGGTACGGTGGCTGCCGGGGTCACCAAATGCAAGAGCGACCACATCGTGATTGCCGGACATGACGGCGGCACGGGTGCATCTCCATGGTCTTCCATCAAGCATGCCGGTAGCCCTTGGGAAATCGGTCTGGCAGAAACCCAGCAAACCCTGGTCTTGAACCGCTTGCGTGGCCGTGTGCGGGTGCAGGCCGACGGCCAGATGAAAACCGGACGGGATGTGGCCATCGGCGCGCTGCTCGGTGCGGACGAATTCGGCTTCGCCACAGCGCCGCTGGTGGTCGAGGGTTGCATCATGATGCGCAAGTGCCATCTCAACACCTGCCCGGTCGGTGTGGCCACGCAGGATCCGGATTTGCGCAAAAAGTTTTCTGGCAAGCCCGAGCACGTGGTGAACTATTTCTTCTTCGTGGCTGAAGAAGTACGTCAGATCATGGCGCAGCTGGGCATCCGCAAGTTCGACGACATGATCGGTCGCGCCGATCTGCTGGACACGCGCAAAGGCATCGCCCATTGGAAGGCCAGCGGGCTGGACTTCAGCCGTATTTTTGCGATGCCCCCGGTGCCAGCCGACGTGCCGCGCTTCCACTGTGAAAGCCAAGCGCACGGGCTCGACAAAGGCCTGGACAATCTGCTGATCGCCAAGAGCCGCGACGCCATCGACAAGGGTCAGCGCGTGCAGTTCATGGAGGTGGCGCGCAACGTTAACCGCTCCGTGGGCGCCATGCTCTCCGGCGCGGTGACCCAGGTGCACCCGGAAGGCCTGCCCGACGACACGATCCGTATCCAGCTCGAAGGTACCGGCGGCCAATCTTTTGGCGCTTTCTTGTGCAAGGGCATCACGCTGTATCTGATTGGCGACGCTAACGACTACACCGGCAAAGGCCTGTCCGGCGGCCGCGTGGTCGTGCGCCCCAGCATCGATTTCAGGGGCGACGCCTTGCGCAACACGATTGTGGGCAATACCGTGATGTACGGTGCCACGGCGGGCGAAGCTTTTCTCAGCGGTGTGGCGGGTGAGCGCTTTGCGGTACGCCTGTCGGGAGCGACCGCCGTGGTGGAGGGAACGGGCGACCACGGTTGTGAATACATGACCGGCGGAACGGTGCTGGTGCTGGGTCAAACCGGACGTAATTTTGCGGCCGGCATGAGCGGTGGCATCGCCTACGTATATGACGAGGACGGGCAATTTGCCAGCCGCTGTAACACGGCCATGGTGGACCTCAAAGTTCTTTTGCCGGCGCAAGAGCAGGAGCACAGCATGGACCGCGGTATCTGGCATCTGGGCGATACCGACGAGGCGACTGTGCGCCGTCTGCTGGCTGAACACAACCGCTGGACCGGCAGCAAGCGGGCCCGCGCATTGTTGGACGACTGGGATGCAGCCCGCGCAAAATTCGTGAAGGTGTTCCCTAAAGAATATCAACGGGCGTTGGCGGAGATCTATGCGAAAAAGACAGCGGCGCAGGCCGTGGCCGGATGAGCCGCGGCAGCACAGCAACATCCAAGGAATAGACCATGGGAAAAATTACCGGTTTCAAAGAGTTTGAGCGCATCGAAGAGGGCTACAAGCCCGTCCCTGAGCGCGTGAAAAACTACGCGGAGTTCGTCATCGCGCTCAGCCCCGAGCAGGCCAAAGTGCAAGGCGCGCGTTGTATGGATTGCGGCACCCCGTTTTGCAACAACGGCTGTCCGGTGAACAACATCATTCCGGATTTCAATGAGTTGGTTTTCCAGAACGACTGGCGCGCGGCGATTGATGTGCTGCACAGCACCAATAATTTCCCTGAATTCACTGGCCGCATTTGCCCTGCGCCTTGCGAGGCGGCGTGCACCTTGAATGTGAACGACGATGCAGTGGGAATCAAGTCCATCGAACACGCCATCATCGACCGGGCCTGGGCGGAGGGTTGGGTGAGCCCCCAGTTGCCTGCGCAAAAGACAGGAAAGACCGTTGCGGTGGTCGGTTCCGGACCGGCCGGACTTGCGGCAGCCCAGCAGCTGGCGCGCGCCGGACACGCGGTCACGGTGTTCGAGAAGAACGACCGGGTGGGTGGCTTGTTGCGCTACGGCATTCCTGACTTCAAGATGGAAAAGTCCCATATCGATCGGCGGGTGGAACAAATGCAAGCCGAGGGCGTTGTCTTTCGGACCGGCGTCATGGTAGGCGAGTGGCCCCAGGACTCGAAAGTGACCAACTGGTCCAAGCAGACGGTTAGCGCCAGCCAGTTGCAAGCGGAATTCGACGCCGTTTTGCTGACCGGCGGCTCGGAGCAGTCGCGGGACCTGCCGGTGCCGGGCCGCGATCTGGCCGGTATCCACTTCGCGATGGAGTTCTTGCCACAGCAGAACAAGGTTAATGCGGGCGACAAGGTCAAAGCCCAACTGCGTGCGGACGGCAAACACGTGGTGGTCATCGGCGGTGGCGACACCGGCAGCGACTGCGTAGGCACATCCAACCGCCATGGCGCAGTTGAGGTCGTGCAGTTTGAAGTCATGCCCGAGCCACCGGTGGAAGAAAACCGCCCTATGACCTGGCCGTACTGGCCCCTCAAGCTGCGCACCAGCTCCAGCCATGAAGAGGGATGCGAGCGCGAATTCGCGATTTCCACCAAGGAGTTCGTGGGTGCGAAGGGTAAGGTGACTGGCGTCAAAACCGTGCGGGTTGAGTGGCAGGGTGGAAAAATGGTGGAGGTACCCGGCTCTGAGAAGATCGTCAAGGCTGATTTGGTTTTGCTCGCGATGGGTTTTGTCAATCCGGTTGCCAGTGTGTTGAGCGCGTTTGGCGTCACCAAAGATGCCCGTGGCAATGCCCGAGCGCACACCGATGAAGGCGGATATGTGACCAATGTACCCAAAGTGTTTGCCGCCGGGGATATGCGGCGTGGGCAGTCCTTGGTGGTGTGGGCGATTCGCGAGGGCCGGCAGGCGGCGCGCTCAATCGACGAATTTCTGATGGGCAACAGCGTCTTGCCGCGCTAGGCGGCGAAATTCGCGGGCTTGGCTTAGTGGCTTGTGGGGCTGCCCCGGCATCACAAAACTAATTGATAATGGTTATTGTCTCGCCGCTCCCGGCGTCAGCATCAGCGCCTTACATGCCAAGTACGCATCCACTTCCACTGGTTGAATTGAAAGAAGTTTGCTTCGGCTACGGCGCGCGGCGTATTCTGGACGGCGTCAGTTTGTCGATTCCCAGAGGAAAAGTCACCGCGCTCATGGGCGCTTCAGGTGGCGGAAAAACCACTGTGTTGCGATTGATCGGCGGACAGTATCGTGCCCAAAGCGGGCAGTTGTTGCTGGCCGGGCCCCAGGGTAGTACCCAGGCACAGCAAGATGTGGGGACGCTGGATCAAGATGCCCTATTTGCCGCCCGCCGCCGCATGGGCATGTTGTTCCAGTTCGGTGCCTTGTTCACCGACTTGAGTGTTTTTGACAATGTAGCCTTTCCTTTGCGCGAACATACAGATCTGCCGCCCGCCATGCTGCGCGATATCGTTCTGATGAAGCTCAATGCGGTGGGCCTGCGCGGCGCGCGTGACCTGATGCCCTCGGAGATTTCCGGCGGCATGGCCAGGCGGGTGGCGTTAGCCCGCGCCATTGCGCTGGATCCGGAATTGCTGATGTACGACGAACCCTTCGCTGGCCTGGACCCGATTTCGCTGGGAACTACCGCGCGGCTGATTCGCAAGCTCAACGACGCGATGGGCTTGACCAGCGTCGTGGTCTCCCATGATTTGCATGAAACATTCCAAATTGCCGACCATGTGGTGATTCTGGCCAACGGAAAGGTCGCCGCTGCCGGCACCCCCGATGAAGTGCTCCACAGCACGGATGCATTGGTGCACCAGTTCGTCAACGCCCTGCCCACCGGTCCGGTGGCATTCCACTACCCTGCAAGTCCTCTGATTGAGGACTTTGGCGCGGAGCGATTCGGTTGAAATCGCCTGCACGCAGCCCGTGGCATCCTGCTGAAATCGGGTTTGCCTCGCGTTTGGCCTTGACTGACTGGGGTTATGGCGCGCGCCTGTTTTTCCGACTCGTGTGGCCCGGCAGCGCTTTGTTGCGCAGGCTGCGGCTGGTGACCGACCAAATCCATTTCATGGGCAACTACTCATTGGCCATCATCGTGGTGTCCGGTACCTTTGTGGGCTTTGTGCTGGCGCTGCAGGGTTATTACACCTTGCAGCGATACGGCTCGTCGGAGGCGCTGGGTCTGTTGGTCGCTTTGAGTTTGGTTCGCGAATTGGGTCCGGTGATCTCCGCGCTCTTGTTTGCAGGACGCGCCGGGACCTCGCTCACCGCAGAGATCGGCCTAATGAAGGCGGGCGAGCAGCTCAGCGCGATGGAGATGATGGCGGTAGACCCCGTGCGGCGGATACTGGCCCCGCGCTTTTGGGGCGCCGTGATTGCAATGCCCCTGCTGGCCGCCATTTTTTCCGCTATGGGCATTCTCGGGGGATGGCTGGTCGGCGTTGTCATGATTGGCGTGGACGCGGGTGCCTTCTGGAGCCAGATGCAAAGTGGCGTAGACGTGTGGGCCGACGTTGGTAATGGCGTGCTGAAAAGTGTGATTTTTGGCTTGGCCGTCAGTTTTATCGCACTGCTGCAGGGGTTTGTAGCCCAGCCCACCCCTGAGGGCGTGTCGTTGGCTACCACCCGCACGGTCGTCCTGGCGTCGCTGACGGTGCTGGCTCTGGATTTTGTTTTGACCGCTTTGATGTTCAGTATCTAGGAAAACAAGCGCTATGGAACGTTCGAAAAATGATGTGTGGGTGGGCTTGTTTGTCCTTTTTGGCGCACTGGCTTTGGTATTTCTGGCACTGAAGTCCGCCAATTTGCTGAGCTTTCAATGGGCCACGACCTACCAGGTCTCCGCCCCTTTTGACAATATTGGTGGCCTCAAACCTAAAGCCCCCGTAAAAAGCAGCGGCGTGGTGGTGGGCCATGTGGAGGCTATTCGCTTTGACGACAAGAGCTACCAGGCGCGCGTCATCCTGCGCATGGATCAGCGTTATGCCTTTCCGAAGGACAGCACCTTGAAAATTCTGACCAGCGGGCTGCTTGGCGAGCAATACATCGGCATTGAGGCCGGTGCCGAGGCCGACAATCTGGTGGACGGCGACACCATCAGCCAAACCCAGTCGGCGGTGGTTTTAGAGAATCTGATCAGCAAGTTCCTGTACAGCAAGGCCACCGACGGTCCGGCCAGCGGGGGCAGTAAATGAATCTGCGCTGGTGGCGCATGTGCTGCGTCGCGCTCGTGGTTTTGTCGGGCTGCGCCACGGTGCAAACCCCGGACGAACGCGACCCATGGGAATCTATGAACCGCAGCGTTTTCAGTTTCAACGACAAGTTGGACCGTATCGTGCTCAAGCCGGTGGCCACCGTGTACCGCGATGTGGTGCCCAGTTTTGCCCGTAAAGGCGTGCACAACTTTTTCGGTAATTTGAGCGATGTCTGGTCGGCGGTGAACAACGCTTTGTCCGGACGCAAGCGGGAGACCGGTGACAGCATCAGCCGGGTGTTTGTGAACACCACGGTTGGCGTTTTGGGGCTGTTCGATGTGGCCACAGATCTGAAGATCGAGCGCCATAAGGCCGACTTTGGAACCACTTTGGGGCGATGGGGCGTCAAACCTGGCCCTTACGTGGTGTTGCCGCTTCTGGGCCCGGCCACCTTGCGCGGAGTTGCTGCTTTGCCCGTGGATTACAGCGCCAACCTCACCAACCAGTTCTCAGAAGCTGCCACGCGCGACACCCTCACCTTGTTAAACGTGGTCGACACCCGTGCCACGTATTTGGGCGCCAGCAACGCGGTGGACGGGGCTGCGCTGGATGGCTATTCCTTCATTCGGGATGTGTATTTGCAACGCCAACGTTATTTGCAATACGATGGCAATCCCCCCGATGAAGACCCTCCGGCGGATGATGAGCCCCGACCTTGAATGCATATGGAGAATCGCGATGGCAGTAGATAGAACGCGTTTGCGTTGCTGGGTTTTGTTTTTGAGTGTCTGGATGTTGCTTCCCCTGGCGGCGCGCGCCGACGACGAGGCTCCCGAGGCATTCGTGAAGCGCGTCTCTATCGATGTGTTGGAGAGCATCAAGGCCGACAAAGGCATGCGCAGTGGCGATGTGAACCGGGTCATGGCACTGGTCGACACGCGGATCCTGCCCAACCTGGACTTTGCCCGCATGACCGCTTCGGCCGTAGGCCCTGCGTGGCGGCAAGCCAGCCCAGAACAGCGGATGCGCCTGCAGGAAGAGTTCAAAATTTTGTTGACCCGAACCTATTCGGGTGCCTTGGCGCAGGTGGGCGACCAGTCGGTTGAAGTGAAGCCGGTGCGCGGTAGCCCGGACGACAAGGAACTGGTGGTGCGCACCGAGGTCAAAAACGGTGGTGATGTGATCCAAATGGACTACCGTCTGGTTAAAACTCCGGGCCAGGGTTCGGGTTGGAAAATTTACAACCTCAATGTCATGGGCGTCTGGCTGGTTGATACCTACAGAACGCAGTTTGCCCAGGAAATTAACGCTAAAGGACTGGATGGATTGATCGCCAGTTTGTCGGACCGCAACAAGTCCAACGCCAAAAAATAGGGGCTTGCGATGGAGCTCTCCCTGCCCGCTACCCTGACGCATGCACATGCGACAGCGCAACTGGCCCGATGGGAGCCCCAGCTGTCCCGCTTGCATGGCGAGCCTGTCACAGTGGATTGCGCGGCCCTTGAGCATTTTGATTCTGCCGCCCTTGCGCTGGTGTTGGAGCTGGCCCGCCGCGCGCGTGCGCACGGTTCTACATTTCAGTTGCGTGGCGTTCCGCAGCGACTGCACGACCTCGCTGCGGTCTACGGCCTCGAAACCATCTGGCACTGAGTTGCCCCAGGAGCTGGGCCAGCCTGCGGGTACACCCCACGGGTAAAATCTCAGGTTTTCATGCCCGCGATCTCCTTCCAAGCCGTTTCCAAAAGTTATGCCGCACGGCAATCGGGCGGCAGCCTGCTTGCCGTGGACCGTGTCAGTTTGTCCATTGAGCAAGGCGAATTTTTCGGTTTGCTGGGCCCCAATGGGGCAGGTAAAACGACCTTGATCAGCATGTTAGCGGGCCTGAGCCGCCCGACCGCAGGTACCGTGAGCGTTCTGGGCCACGATGTACAAAAAGACTTTGCGGCGGCGCGCCGCCTGGTCGGCATGGTGCCGCAAGAGTTGGTGTTCGATCCTTTTTTCAGCGTCCGTGAAACCTTGCATATCCAGTCGGGTTATTTCGGCGTGAAGAACAACGGGCGCTGGATTGACGAGCTGCTGCGCAGCCTGGGTTTGAGTGACAAGGCGGACGCGAACATGCGCCAACTCTCGGGCGGCATGAAGCGCCGGGTTTTGGTCGCGCAGGCCTTGGTGCATAAGCCGCCCGTCATCGTGCTCGACGAGCCTACGGCCGGTGTGGATGTGGAGCTGCGCCAAACCCTGTGGCAGTTCATCGCCCGCCTGAACCGGGAAGAAGGTCACACCGTGTTGTTGACTACGCACTACCTGGAAGAGGCCGAAGCCTTGTGCGGACGCATAGCCATGCTCAAGGCCGGCCGGGTGGTGGCGCTCGACACCACCAGCGAGTTGCTCAAGGCCGCCTCCAGCAACGTGCTGCGCTTCAAGCTCGATGGTGAGTTGCCCGAAGCGTTGCGACCACGCGCCCGCGTGACCGGACGCATCGTGCAGTTTCCCGCGCACAACGCGGCCGACATTGAGCAGTATCTGAGCGCGGTGCGCCAGGCAGGTTTGCAGGCGCAGGACGTGGAAATCCGCAAGGCCGACTTGGAAGACGTGTTTTTGGAGGTGATGCATAAAAACAATAGCGTCAGCCTGGAAGGGGCCGCGGTATGACCGGCTTGCAAACCCTGGTCTACAAAGAAGTGCTGCGGTTTTGGAAGGTGGCCTTCCAAACGATTGCGGGCCCGGTACTCAACGCCATGTTGTATCTGCTGATATTCGGCCATGCCTTGCAAGACCATGTGAAGGTGTACGACAACGTGAGCTACACCGCCTTCCTGATCCCCGGCCTGGCGATGATGAGTCTGCTGCAAAACGCTTTTGCCAACAGCTCGTCCTCCTTGATTACCAGCAAGATGATGGGTAATTTGGTGTTTTTGATGCTGTCTCCCTTGTCGCATCGAGACTGGTTTATTGCCTACGTTGGGGCAGCGGTGGTCCGCGGGCTGGTGGTCGCCCTGGGTGTGCTGGCGATTGCGGCGGTCTTTGTTCCCATTCACGTCGAGCAACCGCTTTGGATCGTGGTTTTTGCGCTCATGGGCGCTGCATTGATGGGGTCTTTGGGCTTGATTGGTGGACTGTGGGCTGAGAAGTTTGACCAGCTCGCGGCGTTTCAGAATTTCGCCATCATGCCGATGACGTTTCTGAGTGGCGTTTTTTACTCCATCCACTCGCTGCCCCCGGTGTGGCAATGGGTCAGCCACGTGAATCCGTTCTTTTACATGATTGACGGATTTCGCTTCGGTTTTTTCGGCCAGAGCGACGTCTCGCCCTGGTTGAGTTGCGCCGTGGTGGGCAGTGTGCTGATTGCCGTGTGCGCGATGGCACTGCAGTTGCTGCGAACGGGCTACAAAATCCGAACCTGATCAATCGACGAAGCTGATATGACCCCAGAACAAATCAAGGCCCTGATTCAAACCGGACTGGCGTGTGACCATTGCGAAGTGGAGGGCGACGGCCGTCACTGGTACGCCACGGTGGTCGCTGCCGCATTCACTGGCAAACGCCCGATTGCGCGCCACCAGATGGTATACGCCACCTTGGGCGAGCGCATGAAAACCGACGAGATACATGCACTGTCCATGAAGACCTACACCCCTGCGGAGTGGGCGCAAGGCGGAGCCGCACATGGATAAATTGCGCATTCGCGGCGGTCGCCGCCTGCACGGCGAAGTGGCGATTTCAGGCGCTAAAAATGCCGCGCTGCCCGAGCTGTGCGCCGCCATCCTGAGCGCTGAGCCTGTGACCTTGCTCAACGTCCCGGGCCTGCAGGATGTCTCTACCATGGTCAAACTCATCCGCAATATGGGCGTACAGGTGGCTGTTCAAGACAACGGCGTAGTGACCCTCGATGCGTCCGGATTGGATACGCCGGAGGCGCCCTACGATCTGGTGAAGACCATGCGTGCGTCGGTGCTGGCGTTGGGGCCACTGCTGGCACGTTTCGGCCACGCCAAAGTCTCACTGCCCGGCGGTTGCGCCATCGGTTCGCGCCCGGTGGATCAGCACATCAAAGGGCTGCAGGCCATGGGTGCGCACATCGCGGTTGAGCATGGTTACATGGTGGCCAGTCTGCAACCCGGTTTGTCGCGCCTGCACGGTGCACACATCACTACCGACATGGTGACGGTGACCGGCACCGAAAACTTTTTGATGGCAGCCGCCCTGGCCGATGGCGATACGATTTTGGAAAATGCGGCGCAGGAGCCCGAAATTCCGGATCTGGCCGAGATGCTGATCGCCATGGGCGCGCAGATTGAGGGCCATGGCACCTCGCGCATCCGTATCCGCGGGGTCCAGCGCCTGCACGGTTGCACCCACCGCGTGGTGGCTGACCGGATTGAGGCAGGGACCTTTTTGTGCGCCGTTGCCGCTGCGGGTGGTGACGTGCTGTTGCGCCACGGCCGTGCGGACCATCTGGAAGCCGTGATTGACAAGCTGCGCGAAGCCGGTGCGAAGGTATCGGTCGTCGACGGCGGCATTCGCATCGAGGTCAACGGCCCGCTGCGTGCGCAGAGCTTCCGCACCCGGGAGTACCCGGGTTTCCCCACCGATATGCAAGCACAGTTCATGGCGCTCAATTGCGTCGCGGGTGGCACCTCCAAGGTGACCGAGACGATTTTTGAGAACCGCTTCATGCACGTCAATGAGCTGATCCGCTTGGGCGCGCATATCCAAATCGACGGCAAGCTGGCTGTGGTGGAGGGCGGCGCGACTCTCTCTGGCGCAACCGTGATGGCCACCGATTTGCGCGCGTCCGCTTCGCTGGTCATCGCAGGACTGGTTGCCGAAGGTGAGACGGTGGTTGATCGCATCTACCACCTGGACCGGGGCTACGACCGCATGGAAGCTAAGCTGCGGGGCCTGGGCGCTGATGTTGAGCGCGTCAAGTAAACCCATTCACCACCCCATGATCACACTGGCGCTGTCCAAAGGACGGATTTTTGAGGAAACCCTGCCGCTTTTGCGCGCCGCGGGTATCGAGGTGCTAGACGATCCGGAAACCTCGCGCAAATTGATCCTGCGGACCGGCAACCCGGAAGTGCGTTTGCTGGTGGTGCGCGCCACCGATGTGCCAACCTATGTGCAATATGGCGGCGCCGATCTGGGAATTTCCGGTAAAGACAATCTCATTGAGCATGGCGGCCAAGGCCTGTACCAGCCGCTGGACTTGCAAATTGCCAAGTGCCGCATCAGCGTGGCTGCGCCCGCCGCCTTTGACTACACCAATGCCATGCGCCAAGGTTCGCGCTTGACGGTGGCCACCAAATACACCGGCATCGCCCGCGAATTTTTCGCCTCCAAAGGTGTGCATGTGGACCTGATCAAGCTGTACGGCAGCATGGAACTGGCGCCACTCGTGGGATTGGCCGATGCCATCGTCGATCTGGTGTCCACCGGCAAGACTTTGAAGGCCAACAACCTGGTCGAGGTCGAGCGCATCATGGACATCAGCTCGCGCCTGGTGGTCAACCAGGCTGCGCTCAAGCTCAAGCGCGAGCCTATTCGCCGCATCATTGACGCGTTCGCCGGCGCAGTGGCCGCCGGCACGAACTGATCCTTTACCCACGCTGTTTATGCCCGCCTCCGAACTTGTTGCCCGTCCTTTGCGTTTGAGCACGCAGCAAGCTGACTTTGAGGCGCTGTTTCAGGCGCGCTTGCACTGGTCAGCGGATACCGATTCAGCGATTGAATCGCGCGTGGCCGAAATCATTCTCGACGTGCAGCAGCGCGGTGATGCCGCCGTGTTGGCGTACACCGCACGCTTTGACGGATTGCACGCGCAGCAGATGGCTGATCTGGAAATCAGTCCCGACGATCTGCTAGCCGCCTTCGAAGGCCTGCCCAGCGACCAACGCGCTGCGCTGCAAGCCGCAGCCCATCGCGTGCGCAGGTACCACGAAGCCCAAAAAGCCGCCAGTGGTGAGAGTTGGAATTACCGTGACAGCGATGGAAGTCTGCTCGGGCAAAAGGTCACGCCGCTGGACCGCGTGGGCATTTACGTGCCCGGCGGCAAAGCGGCCTATCCGTCCAGCGTGCTGATGAATGCGATTCCGGCGCAGGTCGCAGGGGTAGGACAGATCATCATGGTCGTGCCGACGCCGGTGCGCGCCGGCCTGACAGCGGGGCAGGGCGAGCGCAACCCGCTGGTGCTGGCTGCCGCCCACGTGGCCGGTGTGCACCGGGTCTTCACCATCGGCGGCGCACAAGCCGTGGCGGCGCTGGCCTATGGCACAGCGACCATTCCTGCCGTGGACAAAATCACCGGTCCGGGTAACGCCTATGTGGCCGCTGCCAAACGCCGGGTGTTTGGCAAAGTCGGCATCGACATGATTGCCGGGCCCAGTGAAATTCTGGTGCTCGCCGATGGCAGTACCCCCGCTGATTGGGTGGCCATGGACTTGTTCAGCCAGGCCGAGCACGACGAGCTGGCGCAAAGTATTTTGTTGTGCCCCGACGCGGCGTACATCGACGCGGTGCAGGCGTCCATCGACCGCTTGTTGCCGGAAATGCCCCGTCGCGAGATCATTGCCGCATCGCTCAACGGGCGTGGCGCACTGATTTGTACCCGCAATATGGAAGAGGCTTGCGCCATCAGCAACCGCATTGCGCCCGAGCACTTGGAAGTCAGCAGCGCCGATCCGCACCGTTGGGAGCCTTTGCTGGTGCACGCGGGCGCGATTTTTCTGGGGGCCTTCACCAGCGAAAGCCTGGGCGATTACTGCGCTGGCCCTAACCACGTGCTGCCCACCAGCGGCACCGCGCGTTTTTCCTCGCCGCTGGGGGTCTACGACTTCCAAAAGCGCAGCAGCATCATTGAAGTCAGCCAGGCAGGTGCCCGGGTCTTGGGGCCTATTGCCGCTGAACTGGCCTACGGCGAGGGCCTGCAGGCCCACGCCCGCGCGGCCGAAATGCGCCTCGATCCTATTCCAAAGCCGACGACGTGAGTTCCCCACCCAGTCCCTTGCGCGGCATCCGCGCTGACATCCAGGCCATGCACGCCTACAAGGTGCAAGCGGCACTCGATATGGTCAAGCTCGACGCCATGGAAAACCCCTTTTCCTTGCCTCCGGATTTGCAAGCGGCGCTGGGAGACCGTTTGGGCCGCCTGCCCATCAACCGCTACCCGGCCGGCTGCATCCCGGCCTTGAAAGATGCGCTGGCCGCCTACGTCGATCTGCCGCCCGGCTATGGCTTGATGCTGGGCAACGGCTCCGATGAGTTGATTTCTTTGCTCGCATTGGCTTGCGCCACGCCGGGCGCCCGCGTGCTCGCGCCCGAGCCGGGCTTTGTGATGTATGCCATGAGTGCGCAGTTACAGGGTCTGGGCTATACCGGCGTGCCGCTGACCGCTGACTTTGCGCTCGACGAGTCTGCCATGGCCGACGCGATTCGCCGCGAACAACCGGCCTTGGTTTATCTCGCCTATCCCAACAACCCAACGGCTAATTTGTGGGATGACGCTGTCATCCGCCGCTTGATTGCTCAGGTTCGGGCTTACGGCGGGCTGGTGGTGATGGACGAGGCTTACCAGCCTTTTGCCAGCTGCACCTGGCTGGATGAAATCCGCCGCGACCCGCAGGCCAATAGCCATGTGCTGTTGCTGCGCACGCTGTCCAAGTTTGGCCTGGCCGGGGTGCGGCTGGGTTACTTGCTGGCACCGCAAACGCTGGTGCATGAAATCGACAAAGCCCGCCCGCCTTACAACATCAGCGTGCTCAACGCCGAGTGCGCGTTGTTCGCACTGGAGCACGCACCGGTCTTCGCCAGGCAGGCCGCAGTCATCCGGGCCGAGCGCGATGCGCTGCTGGCCAAGCTGGCCGATCTGCCGGGGGTGCAGGTCTTTCCCAGCCAGGCCAATATGTTGCTCGTGCGCCTGTCGGGCCCGCCCGGCAGGGCTGCGGCGGTGTTTGAAGGACTGAAGGTCCGCCAGGTGTTGGTGAAGAACGTTTCTACAATGCATGCGCTGCTGGCCAATTGCCTGCGCCTGACAGTGGGCACTCCGGATCAGAATGTGCAACTGCTGGATGCCCTGCGCGCCGCGCTCACCCAAGGAAAACCATGACTGAACGCACCGCTGAAGTCAGCCGCAATACGGCTGAGACCCGTATCACCGTCAAGATCAACTTGGACGGCACAGGTCTGTCCCATCTCTCTACGGGCATCGGCTTTTTCGACCACATGCTGGACCAAATTACCCGCCATGGCCTGATCGACCTGGACATCCAGGCTGTGGGCGATTTGCATATCGACGGACACCATTTGGTCGAAGATGTGGGCATCACGCTGGGCCAGGCCTTTGCGCAAGCGCTGGGCGATAAAAAAGGCGTGCGCCGGTATGGCCACGCTTATGTGCCCTTGGACGAAGCCTTGTCCCGCGTGGTGGTGGACTTGTCTGGCCGGCCGGGCCTTGAACTGAATGTGCCCTTCACCAGCGGCGCGATTGGCGGCTTCGACACCCAGCTGACCTATGAGTTTTTTCAGGGCTTTGTCAACCATGCCGGTATCACTCTGCACATTGACAACCTCAAGGGTAACAACGCCCACCACCAGGCGGAGTCTGTTTTCAAGGCGTTTGCCCGCGCCCTGCGCGCTGCGGTCGAGCCTGATCCGCGCAGCGCCGGTGTGATTCCTTCGACCAAGGGTAGTCTGTAACTTTTCTTGAGCGTATGAATACGGTTGCAGTGGTTGATTACGGCATGGGCAATTTGCGCTCGGTGACGCAGGCCGTCATCCACGCCGCCCAAGGTCTACCCATTGAAGTGGTGTGGGCGCGCACGCCCGCCGAGGTGATGGCGGCACAGCGCGTAGTTTTGCCAGGCCAGGGTGCCATGCGCGACTGCATGCAGGAACTCGGCGACAGCGGAATGCGCGAGGCCGTCTTGCACGCCGCCGCGCACAAACCTCTGCTCGGCGTGTGCGTGGGCATGCAAATGCTGCTGGACCACAGCGAAGAACAAGACACGCCCAGCCTGGGCTTGATCGCCGGGCGGGTGCAAAAATTCGAACTGGCAGGCCGCCACCAAAGCGACGGCAGCCGCTACAAAGTTCCCCACATGGGATGGAATACGGTGCAACAAGCGGGGTCAGAGGGGCAGCCGCATCCGGTTTGGGCGGATATTCCTGACCACAGCCACTTTTATTTCGTGCACAGCTATTACGCCGCACCGTCAGATTTGCGCCACAGTGCAGGGCAAACGCGGTATGGTGCGGCTTTTTGCAGCGCCTTGGCGCGGGATAATATTTTTGCCACGCAATTTCACCCCGAAAAAAGTGCGGAGCACGGTTTGACGCTCTACCGCAATTTTCTGCGCTGGAATCCTTGATACGCTTGCAAACCTTTTTCTTGTGCGTTTGTTTTGATCTTCTTGTTGAAGCACCATGCTTTTAATCCCGGCAATTGACCTGAAAGACGGCCACTGCGTTCGCCTCAAACAAGGCGACATGGACCAATCCACCACCTTTGGCGAAGACCCCGAAGTCATGGCCCGCAACTGGCTGGCCCAGGGCGCGCGGCGCTTGCATCTGGTGGACCTCAATGGCGCGTTTGCGGGCCAGCCCAAAAATGAGATGGCGATCCGCAAAATTCTCAAGACGGTCGGCAGCGAGATCGACGTGCAGCTCGGTGGTGGTATCCGTGACCTCGACACCATTGAGCGCTATCTGGACGCCGGTTTGCGCTACGTCATCATCGGTACCGCTGCCGTCAAAAACCCCGGATTTTTACAAGACGCTTGCACCGCTTTTGGCGGCCACATCATCGTTGGCCTGGACGCCCGCGAGGGCAAAGTCGCCACCGACGGCTGGAGCAAACTGACCCGCCACGACGTCATCGACATGGGCAAGAAATTTGAGGACTATGGCGTGGAGTCCATCATTTACACCGACATCGGGCGCGACGGGATGCTCAGCGGCATCAACATTGAAGCCACCGTCAAATTGGCGCAGGCCCTGACGATTCCGGTGATCGCATCGGGTGGCTTGAGTGGCATGGCCGACATCGAGGCCCTGTGCGCGGTGGAGGACGAGGGCGTCGAAGGCGTGATTTGCGGGCGGGCGATTTACAGCGGCGATCTGGACTTTGCCGCCGCGCAGGCCCGCGCCGACGAACTCAATGGTTGAGCTGTTCCAGGGCCAGCCCTGCCGCCGCATCCGTATTGCCTGTGGCGACAGCGCGCTGGTGGCCTTGCAAGGCGCGCATGTGTTGTCTTGGGTCAGCGGCGGACGCGAGCGTTTGTTCTTGAGCCCTTCCAACCATTGGGACGGCCGCACCGCGATTCGTGGCGGCATCCCAGTCTGTTTCCCCCAGTTCAACGCCCGTGGCAACCTGCCGCGTCACGGTTTCGCGCGCAACCTGCCTTGGCAGGCTGCCTCGCCCGTGGAACAAGCCGATCGCGCCCAGCTCGATTGCACCCGGGCCGCCGACGACCACACCCGCACGATCTGGCCCCAAGAATTCAAAGCCCAATTGCGCGTTACTCTGACTCCAGGTCAGCTACAGGTCACCCTGTCCGTTGACAACCAAGGCCCGACGCCTTTGTCATTCAGCGGAGCGCTGCATACCTACCTGGCTGTGGACTCCATTGCCCAGGCGCGCCTGACGGGCTTGGGTGGCCAGCCCGAATGGGACGCTTTGACCGACGCGCGCGCGCCGGCGGACGTGGCCTTGCGTTTTGATGGCGAGTTTGACCGTGTCTACGCCGCTGCCGCCACACCGCTGCTGCTGGACGATGGTCCACACCAACTGGAAATTACGCAAAGCCCGCAATGGGCCGACACCGTGGTCTGGAACCCGGGTCAGACCAAATGCGCGGCGATGGCCGATATGACGCCGGATGGCTATTCCGGCATGCTGTGCGTTGAGGCGGCGCAGGTTTTTCATCCGATCGAAGTACCTGTGGCGGAACATTGGCAGGGCTGGCAGCGCCTGCGCGTGGTGGCCTGACGTGCTGGCCAAACGCATCATCCCCTGCT
>Ga0214921_10003345_pt1 | contig 24659 bp, 27 predicted proteins | sample LL1505_MetaG_FD_177992 | JGI IMG/M metagenome (GOLD analysis project Ga0214921, IMG submission 177992) | Freshwater microbial communities from Lake Lanier, Atlanta, Georgia, United States - LL-1505 | ecosystem: Environmental > Aquatic > Freshwater > Lake | place: USA: Georgia | collected...
AAAAAATAAATAATTATAAATATTATTATTTATTTTTAAAAATTTATATATATTAATTTTGCATTAGAATTTCTTATTAATACTATCAAATACTATCTTCAATTCTTCAATACATTCCAACATATTTTGTTTTACAATAGAACTATCTGCAATATCATCTTTATAAGCAACTCTTAAAATACTATCTGGGTCATGTGGATGTTCCTTTGAATACCCACAATAACTAAGCGTCTTTACTGATTCAAAGAACTTTGAATACATTGCAAATTCTATTGCTTTGCCTACAGTATAATCATCATCTACTAAAAGCACATCATAACTATTTTTCATAGTACTATTTGATGTTATAATTTGAATATCATTTGTCTCAATCAGATTCCTTAGCTTATCTAGACGCTTTTTCATAATTTTACATCCTAATTTAACAAGTTCATTATTTGTATAAACTCCAACACTGTCTATGATAAAATCAAAACTGTTCTTTTTTGTGATGCGTTGCCCCTCTAGCAGTTTCCAATCTTTCTTCATAAATTTTATCTCATCTTTATTCTTTCCCTCATCCTTCCATTTTTGCTCTATCTTATTTAATTCATCTTCTATAGCAACAATATCTAATGTATAACCATATGAACAAGTGGATGCAACATTAAACATAGAATCCTCTTTAGGAGTACCAACAGATAATTCTGCTACAAAATGCAAATGCTCTCCATGGATTTCTTGAGAAATCTTAGGCCTTAAACGCACAAAATCAATGAAATCATTACTCAAATCATCACGAGGAAATATTTCACGAGTTTCCTTTTCACCTAAATATTCATTAGTATGTACATTTTTTAACCTGAAATCTTGAGTTGTTACATAAATTATTGTGTCTGTATTATTTTTCACATCTACCTCAACAACATAATCTTTAATAGGAAATTTAATATCAGTAATATGAATTGGGATACAACTGAGACGCTGCTTCAGAATTTCATTATTCAGACGAGTTGTGTTGACAAGGATGTTACATTTATTCTCTTCATGTGGAGTTGTTTTGAATACAATAGATTTTATGTCTGAAATAATTGTTCTGCGAAGTGCATTCGCCAAACTTACATTTACTCCACTTAGAACAAACTTAAGGGAACCATCTTCTTCTTTTATAGATTCAATTAGCGGATTCATTGTGTCTTTCTTATATTATACTCTATTTTTTAATATATAATAAAATATCAATTTTTTATTTTATTATATTTTATTTTATTTTATTTGTAAAAAATGAGTTAAAACAAAAATGCAATAAACTTATTATAAATTAATGAGTTCAATACTTTATTATAGCAATTTTTGTGAGCATTCTAAGAAATTATTGCAAACTTTGTCAAAAACTACACTCAGCAAAGATATTCATTTTATTTCCATTGATAAACGCACAAAAGGAACTGATGGTAAAACTTATATTATTTTAGAAAATCAACAGAAGATTGTTATGCCTGAAAATATATCCAAAGTCCCAGCCTTGCTTTTATTAAATCAAGGTTATGATGTTCTTTATGGTGATGCGATTTATCAACATTTCAAACCTAAGCAAGAAGTTATTACTCGTCAAGCAACCAGCAATAATATGGAACCAATGGCATTTTCATTAGGAGGTGGAATGGCTGGTGTGATGTCTGATAATTTTAGTTTTTTAGATATGGATTCTGATGAATTAAATACAAAGGGTAATGGTGGAATGAGGCAAATGCATAATTATGTACCTCTTAATTACCAAGACAATATTACAACTCCAACTGATGAACATGATTATAAGCAACCTAAACTTGGAGGAGAAATGACCATTGAAAAATTGCAAGAACAGCGAAATCAAGAATTATCTGTATTAACGCAACAACAAAGAAGATAAATATATTATAATTTATTGAAGGGTGTAATTTATACTATTTTTAGTAACCTTTTATTTCCTGGATTTCCTGTTAGATTTAGTCTTATATTTCCTCTTAGATTTCTTGGATTTCTTGGATTTCTTAAATTTCTTGGATTTCTTGGATTTTCTCCTGGATTTCCTGGATTTTCTACCTCCGGAAGTATAACTTGTTAACTCATCTTCTGAACTACTATAATCATGATCTTCATTGACTATTCTTACACTATTAGGCTGTTCTTCTGCAATAGATCTAAAATTGTATTCTTGTAAAATTCTTCCTCCACCGCTAGAAAGAAAAGGATTTGAAATAACACTACTTCTTCTTGAAGATTGAGGTCTTTCACTCAAAACTTGCATTAATTCTCTAGAAGAAGGTAATTGAGTTTGTAAATTTCTAATTCGCTCTTCCAAAGTTCTACGCTCATCTCTTTTCTCTTCCAACAATTTGTTATATCGTTTCTTCTCACTATCATCATCATGTCTCTCTTGTAGGTTTTCATCTATAATATATTGTTCAAGTCTTGCAATAGTTCCATTCAATAGAGATAATTCAATTCTTAAACTTTGCAAATCTCTGCCGTAAGGTCTTGTTGTAAATGGAATTCTATCATCAAATCTATCAGCTATTATGGAGATGTCCATTCTAGGTTCCATAATATATAATATATAATAATATTATAATTTCTCATCAATATTTGTAATACTAATATTATCTATAGTAATAGCGCAATATATTATTCTGGAAAACAACTTAAAGAAACAAACCAAATGAACCAACAACCCAAGCAATGAGAATTTATTTAACAATATGTACAATTTTTACAATATTACTAAGTATTTTATTTTGCATTTTATCATCTTCACTATTATCTGAACCTCCTGTACATTTCAAACGAATTTGTACATATTGGTCGTGTTTTTTAGTGTTATTATCTTTTGCTTCTGGATACTTTTCTATCCATTCTTTTACTTGTCTGTAGTTACGTGTTCCAATATTTTGAATAGCCTTCTTCACTTTTACATTATCTTCGTCTTTATGCCAAACATCATTATCTTTGACATAAATAACTTCTCTCTTCAAATCGCTGCAATGAATGGGTCTTTTGTGTACATCCATATCCTTTAATCCCCTAACAACAATATCAGTAATTCCTTTTACATATCCAACTTTTCCAGTATTTTCAAGGTCTTCTAGGGTTAATGGAAGACTATTAACAAACTCTCCAATATTCAATGCATCTTTGCAATGTTCATTCAAGAAGATATTCATATTGAAACTTTGATTATTGTTATTGGTAGTGTTATTTATGTTATTAGTAATAAAATTATTAGTCTTTGAAATTTCTATCATTTGTTTGGATTGTTCAATGATGATTTCCTTGAATTCATTATTCTGTTGAAGTATCATCATGATAGTCTCTTTATCAAGAGGTAAATTGACATGAGATGTTTCTTCATTTGAGATTTGTACACATTTCTTTTTATGATACCATAAACTACTGCGATTCTGATAAATTTTATTGCAATTTTTGCATAAAATGGTCTCGCTCTTTTTTGTCAAGTTGTGTTCAAAATTGTTCAATTTGTGCTTTTCTGTAGATAAGTGTTTATCAAGATTGAATTTGCGTGATGTTTTAAAGTCACAAGTTTTACATTCAAAAAAATTTGATTGTGACCATGACTCTTTTTGCTCCTTTTTGTTCAAAAAAGAGCACATATTGTTCAAAAAGGAGTAATTTCTAAATAGTTTGTTCAAAATATGTAAAAAATAATATGCTCACAACTCATTGAACAGAAAATCACATTTTAGAGCATTATGCTAACAATTAGAATTTCTGTAATTATTTTTATACATTTAGACATTTAAAATGCCGATTTTTATGATACTGAATAATTTATACTCTAAACATTTTGATATGTTTCAATAGCAAATATTTCATTATGCATATGTTTTGTTATAAATTTGTAATTATTTTTAATAAGTATTTCTCTACATAATTCATCTTTTTCAGGTTGAACACCTAATGTTTCAATTAATATTATATCAATAGGTACAGAAAAATCCCAAGATTTTAAAACTTCGTATTCATGACCTTCAACATCTAACGATAACAAATCTATATGTAGCAAATTTGTACTTTTAACAATGTCAGTTAGTGATATAGGTTTAATAAAAATTTTATTTTGTAACAATGATTTGTTCCATGCATTGTTACTTTCAAAAAAATTATCAAAATGATGTTGAGATAATGTATTTTCTACACCAGATACCGCTGCATGTTGATCGACAAAATACCTAAATTCTAATGGTTCTTTATGACAACTTACTAAATTGTTAAACAAGTAATTATTTGGTCGATTTATTTGAAGTAATTTGAATTTTTCTGGATGTGGTTCAATTAGTATTCCTTTCCAATTTAATGAATCTTCAAAAAATTTTGTATTAGAATATAAAATACCATCTAGTGCTCCTAATTCAATATAAACACCATTTTGTTTATTTTTAAATATATTTTGATTTAGAAAAGTATCTTCTTGACATTGCGAATAATACATATAATATTACTTAATATATGTATTATATCATAATAAACGCAAAATAATAGGCGGTTTAAATGTCTAAAGGTGTAAAAGTCGGCAATGGGTTTTGAAAAATAGACATTTATTTTTGTCCATTTTTGAAAAGGGGATTTGGACTTTTGAAATTGCATGGAAGGAAATATATATTATTCCTTAAATAACCTAAAGAACTTCGCCAAATGAACCAACAACCCAAGCAATTGGGGAGCGCAATATATATTATTCCTTGAATAACTTAAAGAATCAAACCAAATGAACTAACAACCCAAGCAATCAGAATTTATTTGGTAATGTGCACTATTTTTACAATACTACTAACTATTTTATTCTGCATTTTATCATCTTCACTATTATCTGAACCTCCTGTACATTTCAATCTAATCTGTACATATTGGTCATGCCTCTTTGTATTAATGTCTTTTGCTTCTGGATACTTCTCTATCCATTCTTTTACTTGCCTATAGTTACGCGTTCCAATATTTTGAATCGCCTTCTTCACCTTTACATTATCTTCGTCCTTATGCCACACATCATTATCTTTCACATATATTATTTCTCTCTTCAAATCACTACAATGAATTGGACGCTTATGGATGTCCATTTCTTTCAATCCTCTAACAACAATATCAGTAATACCTTTCACATATCCAACCTTTCCTGTATTCTCTAAATCTTCTAAGGTTAAAGGAAGACTATTAACAAACTCTCCAATATTGAGCGCATCCTTACAATGCTCATTCAAGAAGATATTCATATTGAAACTTTGATTATTGTTATTGGTTGTGTTATTTATGTTATTAGTAATGAAATTATTAGTCTTTGCTAGTTCCAACATTTTATTGTTTTGGTCTATTATCAGTTCCTTGAAATCATTATTTTGTTGAAGAAGCATCATAAACATATCCTTACTTATCTCATTATTATAAGTAGTACTCACGATTTCATCATTTTTCACTGTACAAGTCTGTTGATGTTTCCATAATCCCTGTCTATATTTATACTTTTTTCCACATTTGCAGAAATATGGTGTGTGGGCTTTTGCGTCATCCAAAGCGTCATCCTTTGTCTCCTTTTTGTGTTTTCCTGTGGCGACATGTCTCTCATAATCTCTACTATAAGAGCATTTGAAGTCACAAAATTCACAGGAAAATTTGGTGGGCTTTTTTAGGTAAAATTTGTCATCCATCTGTCCTCTAAATAGATGATAGACAATAGTTTGCACAAAATGTCCAAAAAATTTTATGCTCACACTTTTTTCAATGAAAAAATGAAATTTAGAGCATTATGCTCACAATTAAAATTTCTGTAACTTTTTTTAAAAGTCGGAATCCCCTTTTCAAAAATGGACAAAAATAAATGTCCATTTTTCAAAAGCCAAAAGACTTTATAGAATCCTCTAAAAGTTGAAAATATGCAGTCATTTTTATGCAGTAGTTTATATTGACGCATTCATTGTTTTAAGAGCATAAATGGTCAATCTTCAAAATAGTGGCCTCCTAATAGCGGTCCACATGAAACGCCATAATTGCCTATGGTATATGGAAGCTTAATGGTATAAATACATAAGCCATGATAATACGAGACTATCAAAAACATTTAATAATACAAAGTATTTATTGTTCTCTATATAGTGTCTTTTGTAAAGTTGATTGAATAAAGGGTTTTTAGCTTGAACAAATTCACAAAGTTGTTGATTTTCAATAACTGATTGAACAATCGGAGATAAATTTACAGGATTTAGTCTAACACAATTGATAGATTGTATTTCATCCATTAAAATGTTATATTTATTATTATAAATGATAGCACTTTTAAAATATTCATCATAAATTTTGCGCTTGATATCTCTTGGAAGGTTGATTTGCAAAAAGGCGAAGATTTGTTCATTATTCAATGGTTCATATCTTCTCAAGTTCATTTTTGTTCTATATATTAGATTTACTGATGTTGTGCAATTTATGATTTAGATATTTTATAATCAATTTTTATAATTATAAAATATTATTACTCTAAGAAATCATTAGATGCCAAAGGTCCATTATCAATAAATTCACCGGATAATGTTGTCCTTTTTGGGTAACTCGGTTCCATTGGTAACGAACCTGGATAATATCTTCTATCAAATAGTTTTTGTCCTTCATCAAATGCTTGACTCCAAGTATTTACACCAGGAAAGGTTTGAGGAGGAGCCGATATTTTTGGTCCAATAAGTTTCGCTCTTGTACCGATATCAGTAGTCAGTTCTGAATATTGTGGCACAAGATAACCTAATTTACCTGCATCATTTTCACCCTGAAATTCTTTATTATAAGGAATGGTGTATTCTTCAAGAGGATTATTAGGATTGCAACCAGGACAATCAATATCACTTGTACATTGTTCTCCAGTTTTATAACAACGCCCTAAAGGACCACACATATTACTACAATCAATAGTATTATTAATAGGTAAATCAACGCTATGAGTAGTATTAGGTGAGCCAGTATCCATATATTTATAGCTTCCAAAACATTCACGAATAAAAGTTCCAGAATATTTATCAATCCATATGAATGTTGATATTAATAATATGACTGAAATAAATGCCCAAAAATATACATTTTGTTGTTTAATGTTCATAAGATAATAAGAGAATAAAATATTTGTTTAGAAAAATTTTATATCAATTTATAATATGTCAGATACAGAAGAAATAGAAAAAAAGAAGGAAGAACCAAATTTTTTCACTACTTTACTAAAAAATATAGTATATCTTTTTATTTTTATGATTATTGGTACAGCTATTTTATATAATTGTAAAGTTGCTGCAGGTGGACTTATTCCTACAAGTTTAGATAATTGTAAATTGAATATGTCAGGAGTAAAAACAGAAATTGATAATGGTAATGGAACAAAAACACCAAATATAACATATAAAACAAATGTTAGTTGTGGGGAAAAGAAACCAGTAACAACAAATATAAATATTGTTTATCAAGATGATATGTATTATTCAGCAAAATTGAATTTCAATTATAATGATAATGTTAAATCATTGATGAATAGTGGTATTATGAAATTTTTATTAGATTTGACTAATGGACCAAAATCAAACCATTATACTTATTATTTTGGTAAAATTTTACAGTTTATTATATTTACAAATTTTGCTATATTTGATAAATTTTATAAAACTTTGAACAATATAGCTACTACACCTTTTAGGGAAACTTGTATAATATTTTTAATACCTTTTATTATTTCAACTATTTTTCCATTTTTTATTTTTATAAATGTAGTTTTATTTATATTTGGTTGGTTTTATTATTTAACAGTATTTTGGGCTAAAAAAACTCCAGATGAACAAGGAGATATTCCAGAAATAGTAGAATGGAAGGAGGAAAAGACAGATTATTGGTTAATATTATATGTATTTATCGCATTTTGTTTTATGTTTATACCAATGATGATAGCTCCATTTCTTGGAATAATAATAGCAGTTTATGTGAATATATTTCCATTATTTGCAACAGGTCATGTGAAGGGTACATCTTCAGATAAAAAGTATGGATTTAGCGATTTTTTGATGGATACAATGAAGTTTAAAAAACATATAATTATGTATATTTTTTCATTTTTATTGATAATGGATGCAAATAAATCATATGGTTCATCTGTAGCTATAACAGCATTTTTAGTTATTGCAATTATTTGTATTTTTGATAAAATGTTTGGTATATTTACACCATATAAATGGACTTCTAAGGATGCACTTACACCAATAGTTAGTTCTAATTTACAATCAGTTTCCAATTCAGTTTCCAAGACAGTTTCTGCCTCTGCTTCTGCTTCTGCTGCTGCTCCTGCTGCTGCTCCTGTTGCTAGTCCTTCTCCTGCTCCTGTTGCTGGTCCTTCTCCTGCTCCTGTTGCTGTTGCTGCTCCGACTCTGTAAAATAAATATAATATATCTCAAAGATAAAACACAAGGAATAAATAAAGAAAAACTAAAATAAAAAAAAACAATATAAAAAACTAATAAATAAATAATTATGAGTTTACCATTTGTTAGTATATGTACTCCTACATTTAATAGACGACCATTTGTACCGATGATGTTAAAATGTTTTGAGCATCAAACATATCCAAAAGATAAAATGGAGTGGATAATTGTAGATGATGGTAGTGATAAAATAGAAGACCTTGTTAAGAATCATCCACAAATCAAATATTATAAGTATGATAAGAAGATGACACTAGGAAGTAAGAGAAATATAATGCATAAAAAATGCAAAGGGAGTATAATAGTATATATGGATGATGATGATTATTATCCACCTGAGAGGGTAAGTCATGCAGTAGAAACTTTAAATAATAATAAGCATGCTTTGTGTGCAGGTTCAAGTGAGATGTATATTTATTTTAAGCATATTGGTAAAATGTTACAATTTGGACCATATAGTGAAAACCATGCAACAGCGGCAACATTTGCATTTAGAAGAGAGTTATTAAAACAGACGAGATATAATAATGATGCTTGTTTAGCAGAAGAGAAGGAATTTTTGAAGGATTATACTATTCCATTTGTTCAATTAGACCCATTGAAAACAATATTGGTATTTTCTCATGTTCATAATTCTTTTGATAAAAAGCAATTGTTAGAAAATAAAGGCGACCCAAACATAAAGGAAACAAATAAGATTGTAGATGATTTTGTAAAGGATGAAAGTTTAAAAAAGTTTTTTTTGGAAGATATAGATATTTTATTGGATAAATATGAACCAGGAAATCCCAATCATAAGCAAGATGTATTGAAACAAATGAATGAAATAAAGGTAAAAAGAGAGAAAATGATTCAAGATATGCAAAGGCAACAACAATCTAATCCACTTTATCCTAAAATGATGGAACAAGTACAAATTATACAGAATTTATCAAATGAAAATAATATGTTAAGAGAGAAAATGAAACATATGGATGACAAGATGAGAGAATTAATAACTCAAAGTATTAAGGACCGTAAGGAACTTCATGAGCTAAGAGGTACTAAGAGCTAAAGGGTGCTAAGAGCTAAGGGGTCCAACAAATTATAATATATAAAAATAGATTTAAAGACATTCTGTATTATATAAATATCAAACAAAGCAAAACAGTAGCAATGTGGCAAGACGAACATTTGGAAAATGCATCAGATTTATCATTTGATGATTCAATCAAAAACAAGGAAAGGGTCAATGACTTATTAAATGACCCAAGGGCATTCAAGATAAAGATTAATGACAGGAATGGTTTTACAAGAAAGATTACCTTTTTTAGTAGTGGTCCATTTGGTACAACATTGAGGAATGCAGTGACAGGTTTTAATTATGTAGGTGATATGGTGGGTTCTCCAAGTGAAGACCTTTATTTCAAGGTGAGATTATCTACTGGTGAGTCTGGAATAGAAGCACCAACTTTATTTTATGATAATCCAGAACAGTTTGAGAGTCATCAATTACAAGATTTGCCTCAAGATGTGAAGAAGAGATGGCATGACAAGTTTATAAGTGCAAAGTATGGTGTTAGTAGGTAAAATGTTGCAAAAAGTGTGACATATAGATAAAAATATTATATTATTTTGATGATAATATAATATTTCAATAACTTAAAGTTATCATATATGATATGTAATATGTTAAAATTGTTTTATATGTTATTTTTATTTGTGAATAATAATAATAATGATAACATTTTAAATAAAAATTATGAGAAAAGTGAAGATATTTTATTTTTTTTTTTAGGAATGGATTTTAGGAATTGTGTAATGAAAGAAATATCAATAGATGTGATAATAGAAAACAAAATTAAGTATGAGTTATTACAAAACCTTATAAGTAATAATTCTGATATTTATAAGAAGATAGATATGATAAATAAAATACCAATAGTTATGGATAATATCCAAGTGAATGAAATACAAGAATTGAAGATGAAGAAAGGTGGTTTAATGAATGATTGGGATTTTGAGGATTTTTCAAAATAATAAATGAAATAATTAAATTATTCACAAGAAACATCATTTGTTGAAGAAAAGAATTCATCATAAATAATTGCATCATCAGGGAAATCAGGTGCATCTTCTTTTGTATATTTTTCTAAATAACGATAAATTCGGTTAATATCTAATTTGGTTATTTCATAATTTTCCAATAAAGTAGTTATTTCACTATCTTGATATTTGTTTCTTAAATCAAGAAAGAATGAGAATATATCCTTTTTATCCATGCCTAAAACCTGACATAAATTTTGAATGAAGAGAGAATTATTATATTCAGTAGAGTATTTTGTAAGGACTTTAGTAAACCGAACTTCAGATGGATTGAAATTAGGCTTTGAATTGAATGTTTCATGATATAATTTATTGTTTTTGAATGTTTTGATGAGAGAACTCATTTCATTGAATTGCCATATTTGTTTTTGAAAAGTGATGCGGTCAATATAATCAGCAAAACATATATTGTTTAATATTTTTATATAAAATGGTATTGAAATACTTTTATCCTTTTTATCTAAGACATCAATAATATTTTCATGCCATAATAAACCGACAATTGTTCTGTCAGTTTCATTCATGATAGCTAAATGTTGATTCATAGAATAATTTTGATTGATTAATTTTTGAGTGATTTTTTTTGTATCATCATTGTATTTTTTAAGTTCAAATATGCCTTCAAAAATATTATTTTCTTCATTATTAAAAATATTTGCATTATTTTTATAAATTTGATAATAATGGTTTATTTTTCTTAAATCAAATTGAACATAGTCAATAATATTTTTCAATAATTTTTCATTTAAATTAGGCATTAAATTAATAACAAGATTATTGATTTGTGTTAAGGTCGGTTTTTTAAGTTCAATAACAAAACAGACCTTCATAAGTTCTTTAATTTTCTTATCAATATGATAATTACCTATACAAATAATAGGATTCATTGTGATTTCTTCTTTTTTTTGGTTTTTTGTTTTTTTTGGGCGAATCAATTTAATCAATGTATTTATACCTCCTTTATCTCCATTATTCATACCATCAATTTCATCCATGACAATTGCAATTTTTTGTATTTTTTTATGAAACATGCTCATAATATTTTTATCAGACATATTATGTTTAGTGATTGTTTCAATAATACCTTTATTTCGGACATCACCAGCATCATATTTAACAATATCATAATTTAATTGTTTGAGTAAATTCATAACAAAGGATGTTTTACCTGTACCAGGTTCTCCATATACATAAATTCCCTTAGTAAATGACAAATTATGCTTTTCCATTTCAAAGTTTTTTAAAAATTCGGTAATTTTGTGAATATTTTCTTGTCTTCCCAAAATTTCATTAATATTTAATTCATCCATTTTCTTTTTACTATCTTAACAATATTCTTTTTATGTTGATTTTTACTCATACTATCAAATAATATATTATCAATTAATTCCTTACATTTATTAGAATCATATAAACAGCAAAAATCAAATAGATAATATAGAAAATTAATATATGTTTTATTTTTATAATGATAATTATGCATATGTAACCAATAAGTAAGGTTTTCTCTCAAAACATAGGAAAAAACGATTTCATTATCACGACGAACAATATCACGAATATAACTATTATATTGTTGTCTTTCGTTGCATATATATAATTTTATAGAAGGATGATATAAATTATAATAAAATTTATTCAAAAATACAAGTTGAATTGGTCTTAAATATGTAAAAATAATATCAATTAATTCTTTAGGCAAATTGGAAGATATTAACAATAAACAGTTTGATTCATTGGACATTGTTAATATATTGCAATATAACTTTATACAAAAAAATATATATTGTTTGGGGCCAAGGTGGGGGCGGCCTTCTTTAAGTAGGTTTTTCGTTAATATATATATTGTTGGGCCAAGGTGGGGGCGGCCTTCTTTAAGTAGGTTTTTCGTTAATATATATTGTTGGGCCAGTGGCGACCTTCTTTAAGTAGGTTTTTCGTTAATATATATATTGTTGGGCCAGTGGCGACCTTCTTTAAGTAGGTTTTTCGTTAATATATATTGTTGGGCCAGCAGAGGGTCAATATTACTCAGTTGTATTAGTGTCACTCGTGCAAGGTGCAGTTTTTCCATAACCATAATTAATACCATCCCACCAAACATTACACTTTTGAACCCAGTTAAATTTACTACACTCATCCATAGCAGAAAAATCCATATTTAAATGCTTGTTATTAGTATTATCATTCGGACAACTACCTAAATCATGAACATTTACACAACGCGCACCATTTCCAGATAAATCAAGCCAATAATCTGGACATGTACCAGTAACTGGAGGCCATTCTATTGCACTTTTAGAATATCTTAAGAAGATAATTATTAAAATAATAGAAACAATGAGAAGAGCAATTCCTCCCATCAATACTAATCCTTGAAAATTTGCCATTGTATAAAATAAATATATATAATTTTTTCTATAAATCTAATATAAATGAATTCTTCTAATTCTAATTGTAATATTGTATCAAATGGTAGAGTTGATATTAATGGTCCTAAAACATCAGACCTATTTAATATATATGATAAAATACCTGTTAATCAATGTGTAACTTTTAGAAACCCTACTGAGGGATTATGGGATAATACTCTTCTCTCGGATACATTTTTTTCTAAAGAAAATATCCAGATTATTCAAAATGGAATACGAGCTGGTGTTTATCATATGTCTAAAGGCAAATATATCATCAGCAATCAGGAATGTGACACTTTGAAAATTATTATGCGCAGTTTGTTTTTACAATATTCTGCTAATCAACCACAAAATATTAAGGAACAAGTGGAACAATTAAATAATATGGTTCTTGATTATTGCGTCCCTCAAGTATATGGTGAGGCACATGGTTATAATAAATATATTATTGATGCAAGCACCATGTACACACCTATTGCTCACCCAATTATGTCTTCTAATAATGATAAACAATTAGGCCTCAATCCTTGGTTTTAAACCCTTTACCAAATAAAATAGTTTTAGAAATATAATGTATTTTTAGTTTTTATCTAAATATATTATATAAGTATGGATATGAATTTCGGTCCTCAACAACCCATGAATCACGAATACACTTCGTTATCATCATTAACACCTGCTAAAGTAGATATGACTAATTTTAAAACAGCTATAACAAATGCTATTGCTCGTAATAATTATTCTGGTGCATTTTCACCTGAATGGAAAAAATCATCTCCTGAACAAAAATCAGAACTTATTAAACAAGCATTATATGAGGTAGCTGATAATACTCCAAGACTTGGTACATTAGGAATTACAAGAGCGTTTGGTAATATGGGAAATACTTTTATGACAAATACATCGCGTGCTTTAAACCCTGCAACTTACGGTTTTGGAAGAACACAAGGAGGAAGAAAACACAAGGGAAGAAAAACTCACAAGAAACACAAGGGAAGAAAAACTCACAAGAAAAGTAAAATGAATAAGACCAAGCATAGATATTAAATTGCTTTTTCTCTCTTCAACTATTTTTTTATTTCATATTATCAGAGTAAAAGAAGGAATACATATCCTTTGTGAACGAGTTTAATAAATGATTTATAATATATGTCCGAAATTTAAGGATTTTATTTGTAAACCTATCAAAAAGAATACTTTTCTAATTAAGGAATTTCTTTAAATAAAATTAAAAATAATAATATAATAATATATTATAATGAATCCTGTTTTTGCTGCTTTTATTGTTGTTCTCTTTGTTGTTTTGACTCCTGGAATCCTTCTTCGTCTTCCTCCTAAGGGTGGAAAACTTCTTGTTGCAGCTGTTCATGGTTTAGTCTTTGCTTTCGTTCTTTGCTTTGCATACAAGAACTATTTTATTTATCAAGAAGGAATGGAGATGCCTATGGATGATAAAAAGAAAATGAAGGAATCCATGGGACCCATGAAGAAGCGTTAATAATTCTCATTAATAAGTATTTGAATAAGTATTTGAATATTAAATAATATAATCCAATAAATAAATTATATTATTTTAAGGTAATACCTTGTAAGAAGGTTCATAATAACCTAATAACAAATTATTCATAACTTCTACATTTCTACTATCTTCAATAATGGGATTTTTTACTAAGAACATTCCAAAACCAAGAAAAATAATAATAACTCCTAATAAAAAAATATATTCTTTGCCCTTTTTGAACATTATATAATAAATAATTATTTTATTATTTTACACATTATTTTTCAACTATTTTTTATAATTATTTTGCAACTATTTTTAATATAAACTACAACAACCTTTTTCTACAACCTTCTTAACTTTCTTTTCCTTTTTATCATCCTTTTTATCACTTGATAAACCACTCATTAGTTTCTGTTTTTCCTCCTTGAACTTTGCATATTCATCCATAAATTCATCTAACTCCTTTGACCACATTTCTGAAATAGTAGTACTTTGCACCTTCTCCAATTCGGCTTTCTTTGTTTCAAATTCCTTCTCTAATTTTGAAACATTTTCTTCTGTTACACTATCCATAGGCATTCTAGTCAAATATTTATAATCAGCATCGTCATCCATAATATTATAGCCCTTACTACTCAACATCTCAACAACTTCATCCTTCTTCTTGCGTCTCAAATCAATGCTTCCTTCTAAATTTTCCTTAATATATTTCGCCTTGTTAGAAAGCAAGAGAAGCTCTGCACTCAAAGCACCAATCAAATAATTCTTACGCTCCTCATATAATTCAAGCCTTTTTGTATAATAATCATTTATTATTTCAGGAATAGTATCATATTTCTTCAATTGTTCATCTGCATCAAATAGATGCATATTTGTCAATGAACCACTTGTAAATAGTTTAAACACTTTTTCTAATTCGTTACAACCTTTATCATCTGTAGCTCCCATTAACTCATCCAATTTACCTTTTGTCAATGTAATCGTAAAATCAATCGTAGTATCCTTACTCATATCATCATAATCTTTGACAATAGGTATTATTTTCTTCCCATTCTTATCAGTAGTCTCAGTCAAACTTTCAAGATGTTCTTTGAAATCATCTGTCCAGTAACCAACAGGCAATTCAGTAACTTGAATTTTATCTGTTCCTACCTTTTTATAAACACCCTTAAATAAATATTTATGTTCATTAATCTTCATTGTTTCACCAGTAAAACCATCATAATATGGTGCAAAATCAAAGACACACTGCTCAACAGTACCATCTAACTTTGCCTTCAAATATGCAACGATTTCAAGAGGATTATAACACATAATTTCAGTACTAAATCCAGTACCAATACCTTTGCAACCATTTACCAAAATCATCGGTATAATTGGTGCATAATAAATTGGCTCAACTGTTTGTCCATCATCATCCAAATATTGCAAAATATGATTATCTGCCTCCCTGAAAATAGTCCTTGTAACTTTATTCAATGCAGTGAAGATATATCTTTCAGATGCACTGTCCTTACCACCTTGCAAACGAGTGCCAAATTGACCATTTGGCATAAACAAGTTAATATTATTTGAACCAACAAAATTCTGCGCCATTCCTACAATTGCAGCATTAAGACTTGCTTCACCGTGATGATACCCAGAATGCTCAGAAACATAACCACTAAATTGAGCAACCTTAATTTCATGTGTAAGTCCCTTCTTCAATGCAGCAAAGAATATTTTGCGTTGACTTGTCTTGTAACCATCCATTAAATTACCGATGCTACGGTCACAATCATATTTTGAAAAGTGAATGAACTCGCGACTAATAAAATCATCATAAGATACTAACTCCTCATTCGTGTCAAGATGATGATTACGGTCATATTTTTCAAGCCAATCCTTACGGTCATCAGCTCGTTTCTTATTAAACACCTTGTCAATCGCTTCTTGACTACTTTCACCTTTCCAATCAAACCCAATCAATTTCTTCTTTTCAAAATATTCGCGAAACTCCTTACCAGTACTAGTACCTAAACCCTTATAATACTTGATATTCCAACCCTTTGTATCATTTTGCTCTTTCCATTCTTCATATTCACCTTCATTATAGAATATGAGCTCCTGACTACCCTTGCGTGCCTTCAAAATTGGAGTGTTCATAAAACCAATAAATCCAGGAATCTGTGCAAGAGATGGCCATTCGGAATGAAACAAATTAATACCAAGTCCCTTAATATGCGACCCATCCAAATCTTGGTCGGTCATAAAAAGCACCTTACCATAACGCAGCTTTTTATGAATATCTTCTAAGGATGAATAAGATGCTCCTGTTTCAAGACCAAGAATTTTCTTTATTTCCGAAATTTCCTTGTTTTCACTAATTTTCTTGATTGATTCACCGCGAACATTCAGCAACTTACCCTTTAAAGGATAAACGCCGATTGTATTACGGTCTTCCGATGATAATCCTGAAACAATTCCAGCCTTAGCTGAATCTCCTTCGCAAAGAATAATGATGCACTCACTTGATTTTTCAGTGCCTGCCCAGTTAGCATCAATAAGCTTAGGTATACCACGAATATTTTTACTTTTTGTTCCGTCCGTTTTCTTGGCAGCTTTGGATTCCTTGACATCATTGATTGCACAAGCTGCATCCATCACCCCCATTTTCGCTACCTTCTCAATGAACTTATCTGAAACAGTACACGCTGAACCAAACTTGGTACTCGGTGTATTCATATAGTCTTTCGTCTGACTATCAAACGCTGGATTCTCAATGTCGCAACGAATGAACAAAATTAACTGCTCCTTGATAGAATTAGGATTCACTGTAACCTTCTTCTTCTTTTCAATAAATGCAATTAACTTTCTGGTAATCTGATTCAAAATATATTCCACATGCTTACCACCTTTTGAAGTATAAATTCCGTTTACAAACGAAATCTGTATAAACTCATGGCTTGGAGAAAGCGCAACTGCATATTCCCAGCGCGAACCTTCTTCTTCGTAAACACGAGGAGCATCACCTTTTGCACCAATATACAAGTCAATGTATTGCTGGAAATTCTTTACTGGAACTAACTGCGAATTGTACTTTACCTTGAGCGACTTATCTGTTACTGCGGAAATATCATAAACACGCTTCTTTAAAAGCTGAATCATTTCTAGAGAAAGCCCAGTTAGACCAAGACGAGCATAATCAGGTTTGAAAATTATCTTGGTATAAGGTTTCGCCTTGGTGCACTTCGTAATAGACGGTTTGCCAATATTATCCAAATTATTTTTGAATTCTTGGAAATACTTGAGACCACGAACATGGTCAACCGTTTCAACAGAACCATAAGTTGACCAAATAAGGACAAGCTTGAAACCGAAACCGTTCTTACCACCAACAATTTTCTTTTCACTCTTATCATAATTGGTACTCGTGCGCAAGTGACCGAAAATGAGTTCAGGAATCCAAATCTTGTACTCAGGATGCTCTGCAACATCAATACCATTACCATCATTAATCATTGTAATGGTACCATCATCTGATATACTGATATCAATATAAGAGACAGGAATTGCATTGGGTTGACCAGATTCAACTGCTTGTTCTTGTCGTTTAACATGGTCTCTACAATTGACGATTCCTTCATCAAACAACTTGAATAAACCAGGAATGTAATCACTTATGGTTTCTACACCAATTTTATCACCTGTGGAATCAAGCACCCATTGTTCGGAGTCTATTTTTTCAATAGAGCCGATATAGGTATCAGGATTATCCAAAATATGCTGCTTATCGGTCTTCTGCTGATACTTCGCAGATAACTCAGATTCAGATGCTTTAGAAGTTTTACTCGTGGTGGACATTGTATTATTGTACATTCATAAATAATCTTTAAATATAATTCAATTTTTTTATAAAAATAGAAAAACAAAAACAAAATCTTGAAAAAATAAAATCATAATGGAAAGTATGTATAGTTTGTTTAAACAGAGTCGTTATATCTCAAAACCAATCAGAAGATTAATGTTTGTAGCATTAGCAAGAGATTTATTAGCAAATGCTGACCCAAATAGCGAAATTTATCAAAAATATGCAAATGCAAAAGGGTGTACATGTAAGGTTAGTGAAAAGACAAATGCACAAAATGCAGTAAATAATGGACAAGCAAATACACAATTATCAAGACAAGTGAATACAATATTATTTGTTCCAGGTGGAAGGACACAATATGGTGATTTTTTAACAAGAGATGAATTATTAGATTATTTAGAAGAAGTGAAATATAATCCCTATGCGTCAGTAAATGGTCGTTTTAATTTTAATGGTAAGTTTGAAGGACAACCAGGAGGAATTTTAGGTCCTTTAAGAAACAAGTTTTGAAACATGCTCAATAAGATGATTCCTTTGGATTTTATTGTTTAAATTCATCTTATAAAATAAATGTTTAGAGAGAAATAGCATTTTAATTTTTATATTTTTTATAATTTTTATCCTTAAAAATATTATTTTCTTCTTTTATTTTATAATGACATCCTACAAAAAGAACGCTCATGGTCACTATATGATTAAGGGACACAAATACGAAATGCTTATTGGTTCTCGTGCTCAAGTTTATCACGGAACCGCTTATAAAACAAGTGGTGGATTAAAGAAGGGAGATATTATGATGAACAAGAATGGACGCATTGTTTCCAAGGCCAAGCACAACACTGCAAAGAAAGAGAAACGCCTTGTAAAAGCAGGTTACGGAACAAAGAAAGGAAAGTTTGGTTATGTTATGATTGGTAAGAAAAGTAAGAAGAATAAGAAGGGTTCTAAGAAACAACGCGGAGGTTATAAAGGTGAAGCTCTAATGCCTGCCGATGTAAATATGTAAATATATGTGAATAATATTCATAAATAATTTATTATTATATTAGAATATAATAATATATGTCAACAAAATCAACAAAATCACAAAAATCACAAAATTTTTTAATAAGATATTTACCAAAAAGATTAACAAAAAAGGATAAAAAGAAACAACGAAACATGTTAATGAAGTCAAGAAGATTATATAAAAAAGGAAAATATTACACAAGAGAGAAAGTAAAAAGCTTTGTATCAAAAGAGTCTCAACATGTAAAGAATGCAATGAAATTATATAAAATAAATAAAGTTGTTATAAATAATGAATTAGTTAAAAAAACAGGCTGCACAAAAAAGACATTAAACAAAATCGTAAATAAAGGAGAAGGAGCATATTATTCGTCAGGTTCAAGACCAAATCAAACACCTCAAAGTTGGGGAATTGCTCGTTTAGCAAGCGCAATAACTGGTGGAAAGGCTGCAGCAGTAGATTATTCCATTTTGGAAAAAGGTTGTAGAGAGAAAAGTACTGCACTAAGACTTGCTAAAAAGGCACAAAAACAATATAATCAAAATAAAACTCGGAAAATGCCCAAAACTAAATAATGCGTTATAAAAATAAATAATTTGTAAATTATAAGTATTTAAAGATTTAAATTTAAAATTAAAATAATATGGCAACTTCCCCAAATATTTCAAATACATCAACAGATGGTAATGTATTAACTATAAAGACAGTTCAAATTAGTCCTTTTCGTACTTTGATGACAGCATTGAAGGATATATTATTAGAGACAAACATAACATTTCAACAAGATGGAATACGAATAATAAATATGGATAAGTCTCATACAATTTTAGTGCATCTATTTTTATCAGCACAAAATTTTGAATTTTATGAGTGTAAGAAGGATAAAATTATTATTGGTGTAAATGTATTTCATTTATTCAAATTAATTAATACAATTGATAATGATGATACACTTACTATTTATATTGAGAATGGTGATTATGTTGATGGAATTGTTTCACATTTAGCATTGAAATTTGAAAATGGTGAGATTAAACAATGTAAGACCCAAAAGCTGAGATTGATTGAACCGGAACCAGAGGAATTAGAATACCCAGATGTGAAATTTTCCTCAGTAATAAATCTACCTTCAACGGATTTTCAGAAAATTATTCGTGATTTATCATGTATTTCGGAGAAGTTGGAAATTAAATCAGTTGGGAATGAACTAATATTTAAATGTTCAGGGCAATTTGCATCAGCAGAAATTCACCGTGCAGAATCGGATGGTTCAATGGGATATATATTAAAACAAGAAGCCTCTAAAATTATACAAGGTGAATTTTCATTAAAGAATTTGAGTTATTTTATTAAGTGTACAAATTTGTGTTCTCAAATAGAACTTTATTTAGAGAATGATTTGCCTCTTGTAGTAAAATATAATGTAGCAAGTTTAGGAACAATAATGCTTTGTTTAAGTGCATTACCTTCAGTATAACCTTCAGTATAAAGTAAAAGAATATAATATTAATAATATATAATATTATGGCATTTACAAGATTTCATGATGATGAAGCAAGAATAATGAAGGAACTTCAACAATCAACTGGACCAGGTAGATGGATACTTAATGTGCCAGGTAATGGTGATAAACCTTCATATATGGCTGACCCACAAATTCGTATCCAAACATGGGGTGGGAATTTAATGACAAACAGTGTTAATTTAGAAAGTGAATTATTAGGACTTACTCGTCGCATAAATCATGATTGTTTAGGAGAGAATTTGTATACTAGTCCCAAAAACCAAGTAGAAACACAAAAAATAGAATATCCTACAAATAATAATTTGACTACCGGACAATCAAGAGTAACTAATCCTGCATGGATGTATCGTGATTTAGAACAAGTGGATTGGTATACTTTGCCATTGAATCCACAAGAAAATACTTGTACTCCTTTTCAAAGTAATTTAAGCACACGCATTTTAGAAAAAGATTATTTTGTACAAAAAATTGTGTGTGATAATAATAGCCACCTATTTCCTTTGCCTCTTCAAGAAGAAGGGGGGAAATATGGTAATAACAGTTCTGCATTGGATAATAAAAGAAAACAAAACAAAAATGGAACAATGTAAAATAAATGGCAAAAATTGTATTAAATTGTAAAAATTGTATTAAATGGTAAAAATTGTAATAAATTATATAAATAAATTTGTTATATATAAAAAAAAATACTTTATATATATAACTATGGAATTAGCAATCCCAATATTAGCATTAGGTGGAGCATATGTTATATCTAATCAAAATAATAATCAAGAAAAGGTAAAAAAGGAGACTTTCAAAAGCATGGGATTACAAAAACAAAACCAAACTATGAATGCCAAGCTTCCAAATTCTAATCCTATTCCTGTTAATTATCCTGTTGAAAATTTGAACAAAATTGTTGAAACTGTGAAAACATATCCTAATCCGAATGCTGCAACGGATAAATATTTTAATCAAAATTTATATCAGAAATCCCAAGTCTCTGGTGTAAATGTGAGTGATAATATTCAAAATGTCTATTCTTTAACTGGAAATTATTTAGACAGCAAAGAATTCAAACATAATAACATGGTTCCATTTTATGGCGCGAAAATAAAAGGACATTTATATGGTGCAAATATGGGTGAAACAATTTTGGATAATATGGTTGGGAGCGGTTCTCAGATTATTAAGAAGATTGAACAAGCACCACTTTTTAAACCAGAAGAGCAAATGCAATACCCTTATGGTGCTCCAAATATGAGCGATTTTTATCAATCTCGTGTAAACCCTGGAATGAATAATGCAAATGTAAAACCATTTGAATCTATTAATGTTGGTCCTGGTCTTGGAAAAGGATATACATCCGAAGGTAGTGGTGGATATAATTCAGGTATGGAAGACCGCAATGCTTGGTTACCTAAAACTGTTGATGAATTACGTGTTGTTACAAACCCTAAAACTGAATTCTCCCTTGATAATCATCAAGGACCTGCAAACTCTTCTATTCAAAATACCCCTTATAAGGATATGATTGGTCGTGTTGAGAAAAATTTACCTGATACCTTTTTTATTCAAACACAAGACCGCTGGTTGACAACTACTGGTCAACAAAAAGGACAAGCATTGAGACCGGTTCAAGAAGTCCACTATACTGCGCGTAATGATATTACAAAACCTTATATTGGCGTTGCATCTGCTGATAAAAATGCATCCTATTGCTCTTCAGAATTTGAAAAATCTAAAAGAAATGAACTACCTAAATTAGATGTACCTTGTTCAAGTGCGGCTGGCAAGGGGACACACGAATATTTAGATAATGCATTGAAGAACCATACAAGTTCTTTAAATAATCGTGCAAATATGAGACAACCAGACACATATCGCAGCGGTTTCAGTAAATCAATTGGTGCTGCGATTGCCCCTATTTTAGATATTTTTAGACCAACAAGAAAAGAAGAATATTGTTCTAATATGAGAGTTTATGGTGGCGCTGGTTCTGAAGTTACAGGAAATTATGTTCTCAATCCTAATGATGTTACTCCTACAACTGTAAAAGAGACCACTTTGTATTCTCCAAATTTCTTTGTAGGTGCCCAAACACAAGGTACAGGATATTTAGTAAACGAACAACAAGCCATTAGCAATCAAAGAGATAACGAAAATTGTGAAATATACGGAGCTGGAGGAAATACTAGTGGTTATAGAAGTTATGATTCTGATTACATTCAAACAAATAATACTATGAAAGAACCTTCTCTCAAAAATCGCCCTAATCAAGGTAATATGGAATTATTAAATAGTTCAATGAATGTTTCTGTTGGTCGCATTGATAGTGACCGTAATAATACTCGCATGTGGGTTCCTACCAATATGCCAAGACAATACATGATAAAAGAAAATTATGGTAAGATAAATGTCCCTCAATATAATAATGATTCTAACATAGAATGTGACCGTATTCAACCTGATATTTTAAATGCATTTAGAAGCAATCCTTACACACACAGTTTAACTACATCTGTTTAACAAAAACAAAAACAAAACTATATCATACTTGGAAAAAGGTTCCTGTCTTGAAATAAAATACCCCTATGTCCTTGTATATAACTCTCTAAATCATATCTACAAACAATCGCAGGATATAATCTAGAAAACTTTTCAACAATAACATCCATATACCTCTCATTTGATTCTTTTGAAAATTTTAATAATTCAATGCTCCCTTTTTTTGATAAACCTATTGCATGTAACCCCTTACAAAATCCACATTTACTATAAACATCTTTATTTCTTATTTTAATACCTGTATTTTTTGCTTTATTATTTCCATATTCACAAACTCCCAAATAAAAAAACATTTCACTAAATTTTTCATATTCAATGATTTCATCTATTTTTATTTCTTCAAGCATATTAATGTCATCTTCAAATACATAAGAATATTCGTTTTCAGAATTATTTATTAAATTATAAATATATTGCATAGATATTTTATTAGAAATGACTTTGTCATCATTTGGTATAGCTTGAATTAATATTACATCAAAACCAATTTTTTCAAGTATGTTTTTTGAAAATAAAGCCCTTTCCGAATTGGGATTTAATGTTAAAATATAACCACAACGTCTATTCATATTATTCATTTTATATTAAATTTATATTATTATTTATATTATTATTTATATTATTATTTATATTATTTATATTATTTTTACTCTTCAATGCTGAAAATAAATTATCTACCACTCCAAATTTTTATTATTGGTAAATGATTATATTTATCAATCTCATTAATAGTTATTTTATTTGGACAATATTTATGTATATCTCCTAATAATATTTGTAATTTTCCTTCTTTTTGCAATAAACAAGCAATTACTCTTTCAAAACTACAACGATTATATCTATTCATTATACAATTCAATAATTTACTGATATTATATTTATCATTAATATAAATTAAATAATCATGTGTAATTATAGACATACCTCCAAAACAACCTGTCCATAAATCTTTGTTTTCATAAAATTTTGTCAATTCTGAATCATTAAAAATATTTATCATTCTTCTTTCATCTAATACTTGGTCCCAATAATGTTCAAAATCCCATAATATTTTATATTTTTCTACAGTAAAATCTATATATGAATTTATAAATACAGAGTCGTGAATTATTACAGCAATATCAAATAACTTATTATTTATATAATAGTAATAAGGTAACAATTCACCTCTTTTAGAATATTCACTATTTATAATAGTAGTGTTATATAATTTTTCGTCTGTTATAAAATTATAATTACTGTTATCGTCTA
>Ga0214921_10003346_pt1 | contig 24656 bp, 19 predicted proteins | sample LL1505_MetaG_FD_177992 | JGI IMG/M metagenome (GOLD analysis project Ga0214921, IMG submission 177992) | Freshwater microbial communities from Lake Lanier, Atlanta, Georgia, United States - LL-1505 | ecosystem: Environmental > Aquatic > Freshwater > Lake | place: USA: Georgia | collected...
GTGCCTTGCAATCCACTCATACTCCAGGGTGCTTATTCCAGATTCACCTGCAAGAAGTGCTTGCCAAGTTGATGATGCGTCACCACCGAGAGGAGTGGTTGCTCCTATCCCGGTGACGACGACTTTTTTGTTCAAGAGTTATTAGCCCTGTGCTGAGGTGATGAAGTTGACAGCATCGCCCACAGTTAGTAGGTTCTTCACTTCTTCGTCGGGGATCTTTACGCTGAATTTCTCTTCTGCGTTTACGACGATGGTCATCATTGAAATTGAGTCAATGTCTAGGTCGTTGGTGAAAGACTTCTCCATCTTCACTGAATCAGTGTCGATACCGGTCTCTTCGTTAACGATCTCTGCTAGACCTGCTAGTACTTCGTCATGCGAAAGTGCCATTAATTTTGCTCCTTGATTGTTTAGATTTACTAGATAAAGTTTAGGGCAGAACTACCACTTGAGCCGCGAAGGCGAGACCTGCTCCGAAGCCAATCTGTAGGGCTAAACCACCCGATTTAACGCTGCCGTCCTTGAGTAATTGGTGCATCGCCAGTGGAACGCTGGCAGCCGAGGTATTCCCGGTATTCACTATGTCTCTAGCTACAACAACGCTTTCAGGTAGTTTCAGCTGCTTTACTAACTCATCGATGATCCGAATATTGGCTTGGTGGGGTACCAGAGCTGCTAGATCCTCAGCTTTGATGCCTGCAACATCAAGAGCTTCCTTGGCAACTTTCACCATCTCCCAAACAGCCCATTTGAAGACGGTCAAGCCATCTTGTCGTAGCGTGGGCCAGCTGGCTTCCCCGTCTCGGAAATCTAATAGTGAGGCGGTCATGCTAACCGAGTCCCAGTGTGAGCCATCTGAGCCCCAAACTGTCGGGGAAATACCAGGCTCGTCAGAGGGACCGACTATTGCAGCTCCTGCTCCATCTGCAAGCAGGAATGAAATTGAACGATCAGTTGGATCAATAAAATCACTAAGCTTTTCGCCACCAACGACCAAGACAAATTTAGCGACACCAGCTCGCACTAGTGCGTCAGCTTGAGCGATTCCGTAGCAATAACCAGCGCAGGCCGCGGAAATATCAAAAGCCGGGGCGGGATTAGCACCAATCTTGTCAGCTAGAAGTGCCGCAGCGGATGGCGTTTGATATGGATGAGAAATAGTGCTGAAGATTACTGCGCCGATTTCTTTAGGTTCTATTCCAGCTTTCAAGATAGCTTCATTTGACGCCATAATTGCCATGTCCATCAGCGACTGGTCTATACCAGCTCTTCTTCTCGTGATGATTCCGGTGCGTTGGCGAATCCATTCATCGCTCGAGTCAATAGGGCCAGCGATGTCGTCATTGGTTACTACTAGGTTACCTCGAGCAGCACCGAGCGAATAAATACGACTGAAGTTGACCGCTTCAAATTGGTTAAGTTTTGCGTGGCTCATTTACCCTCATTCGTTCGGCTAATTAAATCTTGTGCAACTTCTAGATCCTTAGGTTCCTTCAAAGCTACAATTTCAACTCCCGGCATGCCGCGCTTTGCAAGTCCGGAAAGTGTTCCAGCAGGTGAGACTTCAATCACTGAAGTGACACCAGCGGCTAACATGGCTTCCATGCAAAGATCCCATCGCACAGAAGAAGCGACTTGACCAACCAGAAGATTTAAGAATTCAGAACCTTTGGAAACAAGTTGCCCCGATTGGTTTGACCAGATACTTTTATTTGGATCGTTCACTTCAAGTGTTGCAACAAATTCACTAAGAGTGCTAACTGCTGGGAACATGTACTGTGTGTGAAAAGCTCCCGCAACGCTAAGTGGAATTACTTTGGAACCTTGCGGGCCTTCTGCAACAAGTTTTTGAATTGAATCTGCAGCGCCAGCTGCAACTATCTGTCCAGCGCCGTTGTAGTTTGCAGGAGTTAGATTCAGCTCCACAAGACGAGACAAAACCGTTTCAACTTCTCCGCCTAGGACAGCTGCCATGCTAGTCTTTTCACTTTCCGCTGCAGCCTTGGCCATTGATTTAGCCCGCAAGTTCACTAGTTGAATGGCTTGCTCTTGATTGAGAATTCCTGCTATTTGCGCAGCGCTAACCTCGCCAACTGAGTGACCAGCTACGCCATGAACTTTTGACAGGTCCAGGAGCTTTGCAGTTGCGATACTTGCACTGACAATCAGAGGCTGGGCAATAGCGGTATCTCGAATTGTTTCTTCGTCACTGATTGAGCCGTGTTTGATCAAGTCAATGTCAATAGTTGCAGCCATTGATTCGATTGACTCACGGTACTCAGGTAACTCCAGCCAGGAGTTCATAAACCCAGGTTTCTGAGCACCTTGACCCGGACAGAGAATGACTAACATGCTTTAGGCGTCTCCACCTGAAGTACCTGAAGTCCCAGCTGTCACATCGAGCAAACGATATTTATCAATAGCTAGTTGTGGTATGTGAGGAGCGACATCGCCACGTGAAGCAAGTTGTTCAAGAACTCGAACAACTATAGAAGGTCCGTCGATTTTGAATGCTCGTCGCGCTGCTGCTCTGGTATCAGAGAAACCGAATCCATCAGCGCCAAGAGTTGCATACTCGCCTGGGATCCACTTACGGATTTGGTCGGTGACTTGATGCATGTAATCACTCACACCAAGGAATGGACCCGGAGCTCCAGCGAGTTTGTTGGTGACGTATGGCAGCGGAGCTACCTCGTTTGGATAAAGGAACTTCCTTTCATCGCAAGCTAGTGCGTCACGACGCAGTTCGCTCCACGAGGTAACAGACCAGATGTCGGCTGAAATATTCCAGTCTTCGAGGAGTAGTTGCTGTGCTTCATAGGCCCAAGGAACAGCAACACCCGAAGCAAGAATCTGCGCCTTCTTTCCTGAGCCTTGTCCAACACTAATGCGATGGATACCTCTCTGGATTCCATCAACGTCTACGTTCTCTGGTTCAACAGGTTGCAGGATTGGCTCGTTGTATACGGTTATGTAGTAGATCACGTTTGGATCTGGATGTGTTCCGCCATACATTCTCTCGAGGCCAGACTTGATTATGTGTCCGATTTCGTATCCGTAAGCCGGGTCGTAAGTTATCACACCGGTGTTGGTCGCTGCCAGGATTGGTGAGTGCCCGTCAGCATGCTGCAGCCCTTCACCGGTAAGAGTAGTCCTACCAGCAGTAGCACCAATCATGAATCCTCTAGAGAGCTGATCTGTGGCAGCCCAAATAGCGTCTGCAGTTCTTTGGAATCCAAACATCGAGTAGAAAACGTAGAACGGGATCATTGGTTGACCTTGCGTAGCGTAAGAAGTTGCTACTGCGGTAAATGCAGCGACAGATCCCGCTTCATTAATACCGGTGTGTAAAATCTGACCTGCTTCGCTTTCCTTATACGAAAGCAAGAGATCGCGGTCAACTGAAATGTAGTGCTGTCCGCGAGGGTTGTAGATTTTGGCAGTAGGGAAGAACGCGTCCATTCCAAAAGTTCTGGCTTCATCAGGAATGATTGGAACAATTCTTGGCCCGAGCTCAGGAGTTCTTAGAAGGTCCTTTAGCAAACGCACGAAAGCCATTGTTGTGGCAACACCTTGGGTACCTGAACCACCCTTAGCGACATCCCAAACTTTTTCTTCAGGAAGCTCGAAAGAAACATATTTACTTCTTCGCTCAGGCAGATATCCTCCTAGAGCTTTGCGACGCTCGTGCATGTAATCAATTTCAGGAGTACCTGGTGCAGGTCTGAAGTAAGGCGGCTGGTAAGGGTCTGCCTCGAGTTGCGAATCGGTGACTGGAATTTGCAGGTCATCTCTAAAAGACTTCAAGTTTTCCAGTGTCAACTTCTTCATTTGGTGGGTGGCATTTCTACCTTCAAAAGATTTACCTAAGCCATAACCCTTGATGGTTTTAGCCAGGATTACTGTTGGTTGGCCTTTATGCGCTAAGGCTGCTGCGTAAGCCGCGTAAATCTTGCGGTAGTCGTGACCACCACGCTTCAATGTCCAAATCTGTTCATCGGTCATTGATTCGACTAGTTTTGCTGTTCTTGGATCACGTCCGAAGAAGTTTTCTCTAATGAAGCCACCATCCATAGTTTTGTATGTTTGGAAATCACCGTCAGGTGTTTCATTCATTAGATTGACAAGAGCACCATCGGTATCAGCGCTTAGTAGAGAGTCCCACTCGCGACCCCAAACCACTTTAATAACATTCCAACCGGCTCCTCGAAAGAAGGATTCAAGTTCCTGAATAATCTTTCCGTTACCGCGAACTGGACCATCGAGTCTTTGCAGGTTGCAGTTCACAACAAAAGTTAGATTGTCTAATCCATCGTTGGCAGCTAGTTGCAGTGCCCCTCGAGATTCAACTTCATCTAGTTCACCATCGCCCAAGAAAGCCCAAACATGTTGCTCCGCTGTGTCTTTGAAGTTTCTACCCGCAAGATAGCGATTGAATTGCGCTTGGTAGATTGCGTTTATAGGACCGATACCCATTGACACGGTAGGGAACTGCCAGAATTCTGGCATTAGGCGTGGATGAGGATATGAAGATAGTCCACCACCGGCATGAGACTTTTCTTGTCTAAAACCATTTAGCTGGTCTTCGCTTAGACGACCTTCAAGAAAAGCTCTGGCATAAGGACCAGGACTGGCATGGCCCTGAATAAAAATCTGATCTCCACCAGAAGCGTGATCTTGTCCTTTGAAGAAATGGTTGAAACCAACTTCATACAAAGAAGCTGAGGATGCGAAAGTTGAAATGTGTCCACCGACTGCGATCCCTGGTCGTTGTGCTCTGTGCACCAAGATGGCAGCGTTCCAGCGCATCCAAGCGCGATAAGTTCTCTCGATAGATTCGTCGCCTGGAAATTCTGGTTCATCAGAAGTGGCAATGGTATTGATGTAATCCGTAGTTGGAATCGATGGAACATTTAGCTGAAGTTCATGAGAACGTCTCAGTAAGTTCAACATAATTTCTCGAGCACGGTTACGACCGTGAACTCTTGCTACGGCATCAAGCGATTCTAGCCATTCACGAGTTTCTTCTGGATCTTGATCTGGGTTGCTGCTTGCGAAAGCGTCCTGATTGTTAACGGACAACGAATCCTCGTTTCGGTTCTTAGGGCTAAAGACAGTTATGGCGACTTTAGACACATAATTCATGGCTTGGCCCTTTTAGAGCCAGATATAAGTTTAGGGTTGTTATCAGGGCTTTCTTGGATTAGCCCAAACCTATCTATAAAGGAGATTCAATGTCTTTGATTATCGGCGACCTTGCACCAGATTTTGGCCTTGTAAACCAGTTCGGCGAAACGGTCACACTCTCACAATTCAGGGGTAACAAGCCTGTTGTGGTCGTGTTTTACCCCCTTTCGTTCTCAGGTATCTGCACAGGTGAACTTTGCGAAATTCGGGATAACTTCGAAAAATTCGCGTCAAGCGATGTTGAATTGCTAGCTATTTCGGTTGATAGCAAGTTTGTTCAGAAGGTTTTCGCCGAGCACGAAGGTTACAAATTCTCAGTTTTGGCGGATTTCTGGCCTCACGGGCAGGTAGCCAAAGACTATGGTGTTTTCCTAGAAGAGCATGGAATAGCTAATCGCGGGACATTTGTGGTGGATAAGCACGGGGTTTTAGTGGCTAAATTCATTACAGCTCCGGGCCAGGCACGATCTTTGGATGAATACGATCGCGCTCTGGCAACATTGACCCTCTAGCCTGCGGTATAGTTTTCTAAGCGCCACTTGGCGCTGCAGTCAAGAGTCGGGCCTTTAGCTCAGTTGGTAGAGCGCCACGCTTACACCGTGGATGTCATCGGTTCGAGCCCGGTAGGGCCCACTTTTCGACTACCTCCGCCTAGAGGCATAGATTTTGCCTCGGCGGTAGGATTTGCCTATGGAATCTAGTTTTCAACCACCAGTTCGTAAATCCCTAAGCGATGAAGAACTCGCCGCCCGTGTAAACCTAGCCACATCCTCGCATAGTGGCATAGAAGCAGTTATGGAGCTACTTGTTGCTCAAGAAGCGCTTCGAGCTCAGGAAGACGCTGAGATAGCCAGTTGGGTTGCTCAGATGGAAAGTGATGGGTCTTTAGAGGCGCAGACAGCACTCAGTAATTACCGTCGTAGTGTTCAGGGTTCAACGCCTGTTGCCCAAACATACGAAGAACCGGTTACTGATGCAAATCCAATTCAAGCTTATGAGGAGGTTATAAGCGAAGCTGAGCAGAAGCCTGTTGAAGAACAAGCCATTGCAGAAGAATCCACTTCTACTGTCACCTCCACTGACAATCCATTTAGCTGGTTCATAAGGACTCAGTCTCCACCTCGTGAAAGCGTTCCAGAAGATGTTGTAGTAGAGCCAGTAATTGAAGAGCCTGTCGTTGAAGAAACAGTTGTTGAAGATCCTGTGGTTGAAGAAACAGTTGTTGAAGATGTGCTTGTTTCAGTTGTTGACGAGGAAGGTTTGAGCGTTGAAGAAGTTGCAGTGATTGCATCTGATTTGCATCCAGAAGGCTCTGAGACAGCCGATGCTTTTGATCAACTGCTTGCTGCTGCTTCAGCGGAGGAAGAGCTCACAGCCTTAGAAGATTCAAGGCAAAACCATGTTTCTTCGAGAGATACTTCAAATAACGTTGCAATTCCCTCTGATGAAAACAGAGACCGCAAGCCAATCTCTCAGTTATTCTCATGGCTTGGTGCTTCAGCAACTGTGGTACCAATGATTTTAGTTTTTACTTTGATTCACCTCGGTTTAAGCGCTAGCGCAATCGCAGTCGATCTAGTTGTGGGTTATCTAGTAGCCGGGACTCTTATAGGTGTTGCATCTTTAGCTGGCAAGAGAAGCGGTCTTTCAACGGCGATGATTTCGCGTGCAGTGTTTGGAGTCTGGGGTAACTCAATTCCACTCAGCATTCTGTTTGCGTCTCGCGCGTTAGTTACTGCTCTGTTTTTGGGCACTTTAACTTACTTGCTCGATGGAGTTGCTGTTCCGCTGTCGAGTTTTGATGAAATCGCTGCTACATTCGCAGGGATTAACATAACCACAGGTTTCATCGTTCAACTTCTTGTCCTTTCTGGAGTTGCAGCACTTTCCTTCGTTAGAGGGTCAGCGAGCAGACTGGTGCAAGTATTTGTTAGCATCTTGGCTTTTGTTCTTGTAGCTGAAAGTTTCTCGGGATTACCGCTAGGTAACTTCACAATGGTCGCTTTAGGTCAAGTTGGAATACTTAGTAAAGAATCCTTAGTCGGGATTGCTTTAGTTGTCATGGTTGCTGTTACGCTCTGGGTCGCTATTGCCCCTAACCTGTCTAAAGCTATTCCTATGAAGCCTCGAGGATCTAAAGTTTTCGGTTTTGTTCTGCTCTCAAATTCAGTTGCACCTGTCGTCGTTGGGTTGGTGACGCTTATGTGGCTGGGTTCAGCTTCTGCAGGGATTTCTGAGACCATCGCTCAGATGCCTAATTGGTCTAGGGGAGCATTGACATACGGAGTTGGGCTAAGCGTTGTATTTGCGACTTTGTTGAATCTGAAGACAGCATCACTTGATTTTCTCGCTTTGTTTAGAATGCGTAGCAAAATTCTAGGAATTATTCTTAGTTCCTTGGCTGTCGTTGGATTATTGCTACTTTTCGCGCAACAACCTGTTTCACAGAAGCTTGAATATCTTGTGAATCTATTTGTTCTGGTTACCGCGTTGAGTGCCGGTTGGATTGGTTTGTTTATTGCTGACGTTGCTCTTCGGAAAATCGCGTACCACGAACTTTCCCTGTCTCGTTCGTATGGTTTTTATAAGAAATTCAATCTGATATCGATATCCATTTGGTTAGTGACGCTAGGTAGTGCCGTCGCATTTATCCCTGTAAATCTCCTTGGTTTCTCATACTTCGGGTTCGGATTGCCGTCTATTGGTTTAGCGGGAGACCTACTGGCAGCACCTCTGGGTTTCGCGATTACAGTCTTGCTTGGAATTGTTCTGACAATTGCAGTGCGTATACCTCAAATCCGAAAGCAAGAACGCGAAGTGTTAGCGGTGGAGTCCAGACGCGAACAACTGAACGACATCTTTGTCGGCCAAGAATAATGAACTACAAAGTACAAGAATTCATTGCAGCCGCGGAACATCTTTGGCCTAGTGGCAACGCTGAGGACTGGGATGTCGTTGGACTAGTTGTCGGCTCAGGACAACACAGCGTTTCTAGGGTTTTACTTACGGTAGATGTCACCTCCAGCGTTGTTGAGTACGCCAAAGAGGTTGGCGCAGACCTTATCTTCGCGCATCATCCATTACTACTAAAAGGCGTTACCAATCTTGATGAGGAGGGAGCGAAGGGAAGTATCGTTTCTGAACTAATCAAAGCTGAAATCACACTTTTCACTGCTCACACTAACGCTGATGTAGTTACTACTGGAACATCGGCAGAGCTTGCAAAACGTTTAGCGATAACAGAGGTTCGACCACTTGCGGTATTAGCCGATGGGGTACAAGGAATAGGAATTATAGGAAACTTTAGCCAAGTCACTACACTCGGCGAATTGTCAGCAAGCCTGAATTCTTTCCTTCCGCAAACCGCGACAGGTGTTCGTGTTGCTGGCGATTTCAATCGAGAGGTAAGTAGCGTTGCTATTTGCGCAGGCGCTGGCGACAATTACTTAAATCTCGCTCTCGATTCAGGAGCTGATGTATACATAACTTCAGATCTTCGTCATCATCCAGCTCAGGAGATACTTGAATTAGCTAAAGCTAGAAAAGTTGAGTTTTCACTGATTGATATTTCTCACTGGGCTGCTGAGTACCTGTGGCTAGGTACTGCCTCCGAACAACTGGAAAAAATGTTACCCGGCCTTGCGATCGACATCTGTGACATCAGAACCGATGTATTCGATTTTCTAATGAACAACCCAATCGACCAATAAGGAAATTGAGCATGAAACTGGATAAAGTTGGCCAATCGGCTCTGCTTCGTTTATCGGAAGTTGATCTTGAGATTACTCAGATTAAGCACGAAATCACCACCGCAATTGGTTCAAAGGAGTTGGAATCTTTACGGGCACAATTAGCATCTGTTGCTGGTGAGTTGATTGCTGCTCGGTCACAAGTTGAAAATCTAGAAACCGAGCAAAAACGTGCTGACGATGACTTGCACCTGGTCGAAGCGCGAATTGCTCGAAACAAGGAACGATTGAATCAAACTTCTTCGCCTAAAGATGCCCAGGGTCTCCAAAGCGAAATCGAATCTCTGCTACGAAGAAGAGGTGAACTAGAAGACACTGAACTTGCTGTTTTAGCCGATCTCGAAAGCTCACAATCAGTCCTAACTGAGGTCTCGTCTCGTAGAGACGGAATCAATAGCAAAATGGAACAACTGCAGACCGAAATTCAAGCGCAGGTAGATGGGCTCAAAGCGAGAGGAAGGAAATTGACCGCTGATCGGGAAACGCTGGTTGGAAAGATTTCTGCCGAAGTGATGACCGCCTATGAATTATTAGCAAAGCGTCAGTTAGCTGTCGGTCAAGTAGCAAACCGATCATGTTCTGCTTGTCGCATGGGTTTAAACGCAAACACAATCGATTCGCTCAGTTCACTGCCCGAAGATGAGATCGGATATTGTCCAGAGTGCCAAGCAATGATGGTTCGATGACTCATAAAGTAATCATCGAGGCTGATGGTGGTTCTCGAGGTAATCCAGGCCCTGCGGGATCTGGTGCTGTTTTGATTGATGCGGAAACCGGTGCGATTCTTGCCGAGCTTGCAATTTTCATCGGTATTGCTACTAATAATGTGGCTGAATATAAAGCAGTGTTAGCTGCCATAGAACTTGCTAATGAGATAGTACCTTCGGCGCAGCTGCATGTTCGGATGGATAGCAAACTAGTCGTCGAACAGATGTCAGGCCGTTGGAAGATCAAGAATGGGGGAATGCAGGAACTCTCATCTCAAATGGCTTCAGCAATTGGTGTTAGAGAGATAAGTTTCGAGTGGATTCCTAGAGAGCAAAACAGTAAGGCAGATGCTCTAGCTAACGAAGCGATGGACGCTGAATCAAGAGTGATTAGGAAATACATAGGAGAGCCTGGAACATCAACCATAAATGTTGTCACCTTAGCAACAAAGCAGACTGCTGCCGATCTTGAATACAATCCTGAGCTTCCTTCTTCGGTTCGTGCACCTCGAGATGTTACGAAGAAATTGACTACGATAATTTTGGTTCGTCACGGTAGGACATTGCTAACTGAAACTCACAAGATTTCTGGTCGTGGCGGAGAAGATCCTCAACTCAGTGAGCTTGGTCGAGAGGACGCAACTTTAGTAGCTGATGAACTAGCTAAAGTAGGACAAACAGGAATATTTTCTAAGGTTTTGAAACCGACTGCCATAGTTTCATCCCCTATAGCTCGCACTAGAGAAACCGCAGAAATAATTGGCCATCGTTTGGGAGTCAAACTAGCTACTAATGATGACATCGCTGAAATTGCTTTTGGTGCTTGGGATGGACACACGAACGCCGAAGTTGCAGCGACCTGGCCTGAACTTTACAGCCAGTGGCGAGGAGATATAAAGATTGCTCCTCCCGGCGGGGGCGAATCCTTGGAGGAATTCGATGAGCGGGTTCAAAGAGGAAAAAGCTCAATCCTTGAAGAGTATGAAGGTCAGACAGTTGTCGTAGTTAGTCACGTAATGCCAATTAGGGGTTTTATAAAGGCGGCAATTCAGGCTAATTGGCCGGCTTATTGGAGGCTCAGTATCGCCCCTTGCTCAATAACGGTGCTTCGATTCTGGGGCGAAGAAGCAGCTGAAGTTACTGTCATCAATTACACCTCGCATTTGTAGGGCTTTCAGTTCCAATTGGCCTGCGATACCCTTGAAATTGGAAGGGTCGGCCAGACGGTCGCGGTAGCGAAAGCTAACGAGGAACGTCCGGGCTCCATAGAGCAGAGTGGTGGGTAACACCCACTCGGTGCAAACCGCAAGAAAGTGCAACAGAGAGTAAACCGCCACGCAAGTGGTAAGGCTGAAACGGTGGTGTAAGAGACCACCAGCGTTCTAGGCAACTAGGGCGGCTAGGTAAACCTCGCTCGGAGCAAGGTCATACAGAAGGCGTTTGAGGGCTGCTCGCCCAAGTCTTCGGGTAGACCGCTTGATGGCAGTGGTAACACTGTCGCTAGATAGATGGCCGTCACCGAAAGGTACAGAACCCGGCGTATCGGCCGACCCCTCCAACTAATCTGTTGTGTGCTTCTTAGCCCAATAGGCCGCACCCATTATTCCAGCGCTGTTTCTATTGAAAGCAGGAACAATAGGTGTCTTAAGTTTTAGTAATGGTAAGAACTGATCGTGCTCTTTTGATACGCCACCGCCAACTATAAACAAGTCGGGAGTAAGCAATGCTTCCAATGCTGTGTAGTAAGTTTGCAAGCGTTTTGTCCATTGGGCCCAAGTTAGGTTTTCTCGTTCCTTTGCGGAAAATGCCGCTTTAGTTTCATAATCGATACCCGAAATCTCTAGATGGCCAAGTTCGGAATTAGGAATAAGCTTTCCGTTGTAAATCAACGCGGTACCGATGCCAGTTCCAAGTGTGGTAACTATTACTAAACCCTTTTGTTTACTTGCTGACCCATACTTAGCCTCAGCTAAACCGGCCGCGTCTGCATCATTCAAAACGTGAACAGTTGTCTTAAGTTCTCTTTGAAAAAGCCTGTCGGCATCAAGCCCAATCCATTCTCTAGATACGTTTGCCGCCGACATGGTCACGCCATTCTTTACTACAGCTGGAAAACAAATACCAACAGGCAACCCTTGCGGGTTAGGCAGGTTCTTTATTAATTCTCTAAGAGTATTAGCGATGGCTTTGGGTGATCCGCCTTCAGGGGTCGGATAACGGAATCTCTCACTCAGCAGTTTGCCGCTTTTGACATCCACTACCGCACCTTTGATGCCAGTGCCGCCGATGTCTATGCCAATAGCTTTTTTACTCATGTCCGTCCTTATGACAAGGTTAGTATTTCTGCACCTGTTTCAGTGACTACTAGGGTGTGTTCGAATTGTGCAGAAATACTTTTATCTTTAGTCACAACTGTCCAGCCATCTGGCCACATAGTCCAATTGTGTGTCCCCAGGGTGAGCATTGGTTCTATCGTGAACACCATGCCCGCTTCCATCACGTCCGCATACATCGGAGCTGAATCGTAGTGGGGGATTATCAATCCCGAATGGAAGCTCTCTCCGATGCCGTGGCCTGTGAAGTCTCTAACTACACCGTAATCAAAGCGCTTGGCGTATGACTCGATGGCTCTGCCGATTAGGTTCACTGCTCGGCCAGGTAAGACGACAGAGATTCCTCGGTTTAATGCCTCACGAGTTCTCTCGACAAGCAGCGAGACCTCTTCTGAGACGGTACCGACAAGAAAGGTTTGGTTACTATCACCGTGGAAACCATCTACGTATGCAGTTATGTCGATGTTGACGATGTCCCCATCCTCAAGCACTGTGTCGTCTGGAATGCCGTGGCAGATCACTTCATTTACAGAAGAGCAAATGGACTTAGGGTAGCCCCGATAACCGAGCGTTGATGGATAGGCACCATTGTCGATAAGGAATTCGTGAGCAATCTTGTCCAGCTCATCTGTTGTGATTCCGGCTTTCGCCTGTGATCCAACAAGCTCGATAGCTTGAGCGGCCAATTTACCAGCTGATCTGATCTTCTCGATCTGTGAAGGACTTTTTATGTTGCTTCCAAGAAATTTAGCTGGCCCAGGTCTCCCCACATACTCTGGTCTGGGAATGGAAATAGGGACTGCTAATCGAGGGGAAATTCGACCAGGCATCAACTTACCTGTTTGAATGTCCTTGGGCATGCTTCAATACTAGGCAGAGCCGTTAGGTATGCTCAGAAGTGAAACGCAGGGAAGGGTTCGCAAATCACCAATCCAAATGAAAATGAGTTCTGGTTCAACACTAAGACCATGCAAGTTGAAGTTGGGAAACAGGCTTTAGCAATTTACCGTATAGGGCCATTTCATACTCGTGTAGAGGCTGAGCATGCTCTTGAAACCCTACGTGCTAGATCAGAGGATTGGTTCAAAGAGGACCAGGAAGATTAGTTACTCGTGCGAATTCTCAACAGTTGGGAATTTGCCTTCCAAGACCTCGGTGCGATATGTGCCGGCGGCTTCTAGGAGAGTTTCTCGCAGATTTGCATATTTTTTTACGAATTTCCGGGGCTTACCTGGGTAAAGACCAGCAAAGTCAGTCCAAACAAGAATCTGAGCGTCTGTTCCAGCCCCGGCTCCAATACCTACTGTGGGAATGAGTAGTTCATCTGTTACCTGTTTTGCAAGCAATGCTGGAACCAATTCCAGGACAACAGCGAATGCTCCGGCTGCCTGAACTGCTCGAGCATCTTCGAGCAACTGTTCAGCACCCTCACCCCGACCTTGCACTTTTGCGCCACCGAGTGAATGGATGCTTTGCGGTGTGAAGCCTATGTGTCCCATCACAGGGATGCCAGCCATGGTTAGAGACCTGATTTGAGCAACACTTCTCAGACCGCCTTCGAGCTTGACTGCGCCTGCGCCGGTAAGTTTCATGATCTTTACTGCATTCGCCAAAGCCTGATCTGCGCTTGCTTCGTAGCTACCGAATGGCATGTCTATCACAACTAGCGCGCGCTTAGCTGCTCTGGCAACCGCTCTTCCGAAAGGAATCATCTCCTCGAGAGTTATTGGGAGAGTAGTTTCGTAGCCTAACGCGTTATCAGCAGCCGAATCTCCAACCAGGAGCACTTCAATCCCTGCTTCGTCGAAAATCCCAGCTGTTAGTGAATCGTAAGAAGTAAGACAAGAAAACTTCTGTCGCTTTACCTTGAACTCTTGCAAGGTGGCGGTACGAATCACTTTTGGGGTTAGTTCGGTCATTTGCTATCCCTTGTATTTATTAGTGATTGGTAGTCTGCGGTCTCTTCCAAATGCCATCCCAGTTATCTTGGGACCAACCGCACCTTGGCGTCGTTTCCATTCTGCTCTATCAACCAGGGTTAAGACCTTGTGAACTATCGTTTCATCGAAACCAGAGGCTATTATTTCTGCTCTTGATTGTCTCTTGTTTATGTATGCATCGAGGATCGCGTCTAGGACATCATAGGGAGGAAGACTATCTTGATCTACCTGATCTGGTTTCAATTCCGCCGAAGGTGGCTTTTCAATTGAGTTGAGAGGGATTGGTTCGATTTCACCCCGTGATACCGCGTAAGCATTTCGCCAACGAGCCAGTTCCCAAACTAATGTTTTCTCAACATCCTTTAGGGGAGCGTAACCACCAACGGTGTCTCCGTAGATAGTTGAGTAGCCCACTGCCAACTCGGATTTATTTCCTGTTGTCAGGGTTAGGTGGCCCTCTTTATTGCTCAGCGCCATCAAGATAATGCCTCTTACACGAGCTTGCAAATTCTCTGCCGGTAATCCCTCAAGAATCAGCTGCGACTCAAAAGGATGAACTAAATCTTCTATGGCTTGAATTTGAAAATTTATGCCACCTCTAGTTGCAAGATCAAGTGCGTCTTCTTTGGAATGGTTTGAAGAGTATCTGCTTGGCATGGAGACTCCAAACACGTTGATAGCTCCCAGAGCATCGGCTGCGATGGTCGCACAGACGGCAGAATCAATACCACCGCTAAGACCTAGCACAACTGATTTGAAACCATTCTTCTGCACATAGTCTTTGAGGCCTAGTACCAGAGCATTCCAAGTTTGCCAGTTCTCGTTTGGCTTGGTTAGGTAATGTTCACCAACTACGGCTAGCTGATCTTTAGCCTCGATGTCGATTAGTACCAAGTCTGTCTTGAACTGTTTCAATCTCGCGATCACTTTTGCATGACTGTCAACAATTATGCTGTCGCCGTCAAAAACAAGATCGTCCTGTCCACCAACGAGATTCACATAGGCTGCAGCACAGTCATACTTCTCAGTTAGCTCAGTTACAAGAGCAAGTCTTCTGTCATCTTTATCAATCTCAAAAGGCGAGCCATTGAGAATCAGTGCAACATCGGTTTTTGCCTCACGTAGTTTTGCAACCGGCCCACCAGATTGCCAAATGTCTTCGCAGATAATCGTCGAGAATCTTAAATTCTTATGTTCAAAAGTAAGCAGTTCATCGCCAGGCACGAAAGTGCGGTACTCATCAAATACCGAGTAGTTTGGCAGATGGTGCTTTGAATAGGTGCCGACAATTTTGCCACCGATGATTACGGTTGCACAGTTCTTAGCAATAGCCCAACCGGTTCGCTCTTTTGCACTTGCCAATGCCGGATGTCCGATGACCACAGCCAAGTCAACGAATTGAGGATTGCTTAGTTTCTCAGCCAAAGTCTTTATGCCATGTTGTGCTTCCAGAATGAAGGATTCGCGACTTGCTAGGTCCTCTATTGGATAACCCGTGATAGCCATTTCACCGAATACCAGTAGCTCGGCCTTTTTCTCGGTAGCTTCAACAATTACCTCCCAGATGGCAGCTAAGTTTCCCGCGATGTCACCAACTGTTGGGTTGGTTTGCGCTAAGGCTAGGCGAACGTTGGGCATAACCACTAGCCTAGTAGGAGGAAATAGAAAGGTTTTTTGATGGATAAGCAACGCGATTTTGTACTTCGGACAATCGAGGAACGTAACGTCAAGTTTGTTCGCCTTTGGTTCACTGATGTCGCGGGAACTCTCAAGTCTGTTGCTATCGCGCCAGCTGAGATCGAGGGTGCTTTTGCAGAAGGAATCGGCTTCGATGGCTCTGCAATCGAGGGCTTGGCTCGTTCTTACGAGGCTGACATGTTGGCCCAGCCGGATCCTTCAACCTTTCAAATCCTCCCTTGGCGTGGGGAAATTGACCCAACTGCTCGTATGTTCTGCGACATAACAACTCCGGACGGCGTGCCGGCAGCTGCAGACCCGAGGAACGTTTTAAAGCGTGCTCTTGCCAAGGCGGCCAACATGGGGTTCTCGTTTTATATCCACCCCGAGATAGAGTTCTACCTTCTTAAGTCCTCTCAGATAGGTCCAGAAGGTCCAATTCCTGTCGATAAAGCTGGTTACTTCGACAATGTTCCTGGCGGAACTGCTAACGATTTCAGAAGACGAGCAGTAATGATGCTGGAACAACTAGGAATTTCAGTTGAGTTCAGTCACCACGAGGGCGGACCTGGCCAAAATGAGATTGACTTGAGATATGCCGATGCTTTAACCATGGCCGATAACATTATGACTTTCAGAACTGTCATCAAGGAAGTTGCTATTGAGCAGGGTGTTTATGCAACTTTCATGCCGAAGCCGTTCACTGAGCACCCGGGCTCTGGAATGCACACTCACATGTCACTATTTGAAGGTGACACCAACGCTTTCTTTGATCCATCCGGTCAATACAGCTTGTCGAAGACCGGTAGGAGTTTCATCGCAGGTTTACTAAAGCATGCGCCTGAGATTACTGCTGTGACAAATCAATATGTGAACTCATACAAGAGACTATGGGGTGGCGGTGAAGCTCCATCATTTGTTTGCTGGGGGCATAACAACAGATCTGCTTTGATTCGTGTTCCGTTGTATAAACCGAACAAGGGCAACTCATCTCGCATTGAATACCGTGCAATTGATTCAGCGGCTAACCCTTATCTTTCATATGCTTTGCTGCTTTCAGCTGGATTAAAGGGTATTGAAGAGGGCTATGAGCTTCCAGCGGAGACTGAAGATAATGTTTGGGACCTAACTGATGCAGAGCGCAGGGCTATGGGAATCCAGCCATTGCCTCAATCCTTGGACCATGCCATTCGGAAGTTGGAAGAGTCTGAACTTGCTGCTGAGACTCTTGGCGAACATGTATTCAGCTACGTCTTAGCTAATAAGCGCCGTGAGTGGAGTGATTACCGTGCCCAGGTTACTCCTTATGAATTGAAGACCAACCTCGAAGTTCTCTAATGGCTACGGCTTCGGAAAGATCCGGAGGGGCACTCCAATCTCTTGCACGTTTTGGATTTGTTGACCTAACAGGTACTATTGCCAAACTCGATGAACTGGTTTCTCTAGTTGGTGATTCAGGCAGGTCGGCTCTGGCTGCCCTGTCAAAGTCAGCATCGCCGGATGACGCCCTTAATAACATCATCGCACTGGCACGTTTTGAGAAATCAAAAATTAAGAAAATCCTATCCAAGGAAGAATCGGCTGAGCGTCTTGCAAAATTGGTCGGAGCATCCACGGCACTCAACGATTTTCTCTCGCGAACTCCTGAGAATTTAGTTCTATTCGAAAAAGCCGTGCAGATTCTTCCTGATAGAGCATCCTACGATCTCATTTTCAATACAGCAATCAGTGGACTGCGGCAAAAGGAATTCAATTCTGCAGAGTTAGTGACCTGTTTACGAATCACTTATCGAACAGAGTTGCTCAAAATTGCTATCTACGACCTTTCACAAGCCGACCCACAGCTTGCTCAACCTAGAGTTTCTCTTGCCTTGGCTGATTTAGCCGGAGCTGCATTAGAAGCTGGACTAGTCATAGCTCGCAAAGAGTTAGCTGAAAGTACTGACTTTGGGATCTTCACTAAAGATGAAATCGCTCAAACAAAGCTCGCTGTTATAGGAATGGGTAAAGGAGGAGCCGGTGAACTGAATTACATCAGCGATGTCGATGTCATCTATGTTGCGGAATCTGCCGGAGACTCTCTGGATAACGAACGGATGCTAGCCATTGCAACAAAACTGGCAACTCGACTTATGCGAGCTATGGATTCCAACAATCCAGAGCCAGCGTTGTGGCAAGTGGATGCAAATCTACGTCCTGAAGGAAAGTCAGGAGCATTGGTTAGGACACTTGACTCACACCAGGCATACTACGCAAGGTGGGCTGAGAATTGGGAATTCCAAGCGCTACTAAAAGCCAGGCCAATTGCAGGAGATCGTGAACTGGGTTCTCGCTACTTTGAGGCTATCCAACCTCTTGTCTGGCAGGCGACTCAGCGCGAGAATTTTGTTGACTCAGTCCAAAAAATGCGTGAAAGGGTAAGCGCTAACATTCCAGCGGATGAAGTCGATAGACAAATCAAGCTAGGAGCTGGTGGACTTCGGGATATTGAATTCACGGTGCAGCTGTTGCAGTTAGTTCATGGTCGCACCGATAACTCTGTTCATGCTGCTGACACTGTCACTGCAATAGACGAATTGGCGGCTGGGGGATACATCGGTCGACTCGAGGCTCATGAATTCTCTCAACACTACAAGTTCTTGCGTCTAATCGAGCATCGAATTCAAATGTCTCAGATGAGAAGAACGCATTTGATGCCAATCGAGGAGAACGCTCAACGATCCATAGCTAGATCAGTTCACCTAAGTTGGACAGCAGAAGACTTGATCAACTATTGGCAAGAAGTAAAACTACAAGTTCGAGCATTGCATCAGAAGATCTTCTATCGACCTCTATTAGTTGCTGTTTCTAAGGCAAACGATGGTTCTGAATTGTCTAACGAGCAAGCAGCAGATAGGTTGGCGGCAATTGGATTCATAGATCCAAAAGTAGCCCTAACTCACATTTCGGCACTCACCTCAGGGCTATCCAGGCGGGCACAGATTCAAAAGCAGTTGTTACCGGTTCTAATTCAATGGTTCGCCGAAGGCACTGATCCGGATTCAGCCTTGCTGGCTTTTCGCAGGCTAAGTGAGAATCTTGGCGACTCTCACTGGTACTTGCGAATGCTGCGTGACAGCAGTGGTGCCGCAGAGCGAATGACAGTTGCACTTTCAACCAGCCGCTTGGCTACCTCCATGCTGGAACTAATTCCGGAAGGGGCCGCCTGGTTCGAGGATGTTGCACAGCTACAACCACAGAGCATGGATACTCTAAGAGCTCAATCAGATGCCTTGGGGGCCAGGCGAGAGGCCTTAGATGATTTCGCTAAAGCTATTCGACACATCCGCAGGAGGGAAACTCTTCGTCTTGCTCTCGGCGCAGTTGTCGGGGAGTTGACTCTGGAGGAACTTGGAAAGGGCCTTACAGACATCACGCAGTGGTATTTAGAGACACTAACAACAACCGTGATCGAGGCCATGACTCATAATCAAATGCCTATAGCTGATTTAGTTGATTTCGGTATCGTGGCGATGGGTAGATTCGGTGGGGCTGAACTTGGTTTCGGGAGTGATGCTGATGTGATGTTTGTTTATGACCCAAGACCAACTATTCCAGTTGCCATGGCTCAAAAAGCTGCTGAGTTAGTTATCAGCGAGATAAAGCGACTCGCTACCGATCCACAATTGGAATTTGAATTGGATATGGATCTTCGGCCCGAGGGTAGAAATGGCGCAGTCACCAGATCTCTGGATTCTTACAAGGCCTATTACTCAAGATGGGCTGACATTTGGGAGAACCAGGCTTTGCTACGTGCCCGGATGATTTATGGTTCACCAGAACTTCGTAATGGGTTCCATGACCTTGCTGATGCATATCGTTATCCTGAACAATTCGACAATAAATCCATAGTCGAAATCAGAAGAATTAAAGCGCGTGTTGAAAACGAAAGGCTCCCGCAAGGCGCAGATCCTAAACGTCATCTCAAACTTGGTCGTGGTTCGCTTAGCGATATTGAATGGCTAGTGCAGTTATTGCAATTGAAGTTTGGTAATGAGCATCCATCGATTCGCACGCCTAGAACACTAGAAGCGTTGGAGGCTATTGTTTCGGCCGGTCTCATGCAAGCTCATGATGCTCGAGTATTGGAAGAAGCTTGGTTGCTAGCAAGTCGCATTCGATCTGCCTCAGTGCTCTGGTCCAATAGGAGAACTGATGTTCTGCCAACCGATAGACGGCAGCTCGAAGGCATCGCGAGAATACTCGAATATCCGCGAGGCTCAGCTTCAAAACTTGAAGAGGACTATCTTGCCTTTACTCGCAGGTCTCGAATGGTCTTCGAAAGACTGTTCTTCGCTTAAAGCAAAAGCGGGCCATCTTTAGATGACCCGCTAAAGCAATACGACTAAACGCCGTAGTAAAGCTCGAACTCATATGGGTGAGGACGCTGAGCGAAAGGCTTGATTTCCTTCTCGCGCTTGTAGTCAATCCAAGTTTCAATAAGATCCTTGGTGAACACATCGCCTGCCAATAGGTAATCGTGGTCGGCCTCTAGCGCTTTGAGTACTTCTTCAAGAGATCCTGGAACCTGAGGAATGTTTTTTGCTTCCTCTGGTGGTAGTTCGTAAAGATCCTTGTCCACTGGGGCGTGAGGTTCGATACGGTTCTTGATTCCGTCAAGACCAGCCATCAACATCGCAGCAAATGCCAAGTAAGCGTTACCTGATGCATCAGGCGCACGGAACTCAATGCGCTTAGCCTTCGGGTTAGTACCGGTCATCGGAATTCGAATAGCAGCTGAACGGTTACCAGCTGAATAAACAAGGTTTACTGGAGCTTCGAAGCCGGGAACTAGACGGTGGTAGCTGTTAACTGTTGGGTTAGTGAATGCCAGCAAGCTTGGAGCGTGCTTTAGAAGTCCACCGATATACCAACGAGCCAGATCCGATAGACCACCGTAGCCGTTCTCGTCATAGAACAATGGCACGCCGTCTTTCCACAGTGACTGGTGAACGTGCATACCTGAACCGTTGTCACCAAATAGAGGCTTTGGCATGAAGGTAGCGGTCTTGTTGTAGTTGTATGAGGTGTTCTTCACAATGTATTTAAATTTCAATACATCATCAGCTGACTGAACCAGAGTGTTGAATCTGTAGTTGATCTCACACTGACCCGCAGTTCCAACTTCGTGGTGGCTGCGCTCAACAACAAGTCCTGCTTTTTCAAGGTTGAGAACAATCTCATCGCGAATATCTGCCAGGTGATCTACTGGAGAAACAGGGAAGTAACCACCCTTGAATGGAGTTTTGTTACCAAGGTTGCGGCCACCGTCTGATTCGATTTCCTTGGCAGTGTTCCAAGTACCTTCGATTGAATCCACAAAGTGGTAAGCGGTGTTCGCTTTGGTCTCGTAGCGCACCTCATCGAAGATAAAGAACTCAGCTTCAGGAGCAAAAAATGCTGTGTCTGCGATACCAGTTGATGCTAGGTACGCTTCGGCCTTCTTAGCAACCTGACGAGGGTCACGGCCGTATATTTCACCGTTACGTGGGTTGTAAATGTCGAAGTTGATGATTAGTGTCTTTTCGACACGGAAACCATCAAGATATGCGGTGGTGACATCAGGAATGAGCTGCATGTCTGATTCGTGAATCGATGCGAAGCCGCGAATCGATGAGGCATCGAATAGCTGGCCATTAACGAAGAAGTCTTCATCAATCTGACTAACCGGTAGGTTGAAGTGTTGCTGAACACCAGGTAGATCGGTGAAGCGAACATCAACGAACTTTACGTCTTCATCTTTGATGAATTTGATGACCTCAGATGCTGATTTGAACATAGGGAGAGCCCTTCAAAGGTTTATGGGAGTCGAGCGATTCATTACGCTCAAGACCACTTTATCGTCCTTGAGGCTTAGGTTCTCTCAAATCTATGTTTCGGGCTTGTAAAAAGTTTTATTACTATTGAACCCGTCTGGAAGCACGCATCTTTGCTGGATCCATACCCTTGGGAATTGGCATACCAAAACGGGTATCCAGAGCGGAGAGGCGGTTCTGAACGGCAGCGATTTCGCTCCTATTTAGAGTCCTTTTTAATTTAGATACTTTCTTATGTAGTTCAGTGAGGGGGATACCATCGCTGTCCTGAGAGCAGTAGAAGGTGTGAACGGTGACACCAGTTGCGACTCTTTGCACTTTTCGTCGTTCATCTTCGAGCAAGGCCTTTGTGCTGGTTTTAGCGCCTTCACCCATTAGGACGACACCTGCTGGACCCACAACCCTAAAGACCATGTCCTTGGTCTTTGCGTTTATGGCGATTGGCTGATTTGAACCCTTATAGGCTCTACGGGTTAGGGTTCCGACCGTGATGCTAACGCGTCCCGGTTCAGTCTCATACCGCTTGAAGATGGCTGCGTTGGCCCTTCTAGTAAGAAAAAGTAAGCAGGTTAGGTATCCAGCAGCAATACCTAAAATCGCCCAGATTATAATTCCCAAGAAACTGAAGTTTGAAAGAACCGAGCCCAATATGGTTAGCAGGATGAAGACCAAAACACCGACCGCTATGGCCAATGGGAAGGCTTTAGGGTCAGCGTCCTTTAGGAATCTAACTTGATCTCCAAATTGCTTAAATAATCCTGGAGCTTTATCTGTTTTTGTATTGGTCTTATCTTTTGCCATGTGGTTTAGCCTATTAGTTATTTAGTTGACAGCCTGACTGAAACCGTCACGAATGGCAGATTCAGCTAGATGCTGGAGGTTTTCAGGAATCGAATCTCCGCGCTTGATCATGCTTTGAGCCCATAGTCTTCCAGCGCGGTAGCTGCTGCGAACTAGTGGACCGCTAAGAACCCCTAAGAATCCAATGCCCTCAGCGATGTCTTTAAGCTCTACGAATTCCTGTGGTTTGACCCATCTCGAAACTGGATGATGCCGAACAGTGGGCCGGAGGTACTGCGTAATTGTCACAATGTCAGTCCCTGCATCGTGGAGGTCTTGTAAGGCTTGAATGACTTCCGATATCTCTTCACCCATGCCCAAAATTAGGTTGCTCTTCGTGACCATTCCAGCGTTTCGAGCTTGTGTAATTACATCGAGTGAGCGTTCGTAAGTAAATGCTGGCCTGATTTGTTTGAATATGCGAGGCACGGTTTCAACGTTGTGGGCAAATACCTCCGGCTGGGCGTCGAATACCTTTTGCAAATGTTCAGGCTTACCTGAAAAATCTGGGACAAGAATTTCAACACCTGTCCCAGGTGATTGCTTGTGTATTTGACGGATGGTCTCTGCGTATAGCCATGACCCTTCGTCTGGAAGATCGTCTCTAGCAACCCCCGTAACTGTTGCATAACGTAGTTGCATTTTCACAACAGATTGCCCAACGCGTCTAGGCTCATCTGGATCTAGATTTGCAGGCTTCCCAGTGTCTATCTGACAAAAATCACATCGACGCGTACATTGCGCGCCACCAATTAGAAATGTTGCCTCCCGGTCTTCCCAACATTCGAAGATGTTAGGGCAGCCTGCCTCTTGGCAAACTGTGTGTAGTCCCTCAGTTTTTACAAGAGTGTGCAGCGCTTGATACTCCGGACCCATCTTGGCTCGAGTCTTAATCCACTCTGGTTTACGTTCAATCGGCACCTCAGCATTGCGTGCCTCAACACGTAACATTCTCTTTGGAGCTGGCTCTTGGGTCACTTGTTCACTTTTCCAATCGAAGTTAGGTGCTTTTGAATAACCTCTGATGCCATGGCAGGAGTTATTTCACTTTGCACTAACTCGCTTATAGTACTCGTTTCAGCATCCTTGATACCGCAGGCGATGATTGTTTCGTAGGGTTTCAAAGAGTTATTGCAGTTCAGGGCGAATCCATGCATAGTAGTTTTTTCAGAAACCCTGATTCCAATTGCGGCAATTTTGACATGCTTATCACCAACTGGTGCCCACACTCCAGACCTACCCTCGACTCGCTCAGTAATTAGTCCAAACTCAGCGACGCTATCAATAAGAACTTGCTCTAACCACCTAACATAGCCAACTACATCGATTGGATCAGGGAGTTTCATAATTGGATATCCGACTAGTTGGCCAGGTCCGTGCCAAGTGATTTTGCCACCACGGTCTACATCAATCACAGGTGTTCCATCAAATGGACGTTCCTCGTCTTCGGTTCGTTTACCGGCGGTATAAACGTCGCTGTGCTCTAGAAGTAAGACCGTATCCGGTCTTGAACCTGAGACAACCTCTGCGTGCACTTTACGCTGCAGTTCCCAAGCAAGTTGGTAGTCTACGAAATTCGGGCTAAGCCCCACTACTTCGAATGCAGTCATAGACCTATTGTAAATCCATCCACAAATCCGCTAAATCCAGTTAGTTCACAGATGGAAGGCTTCGCGAAGAGCTAATCGCCTGATTTACAAGAATTAGGCAGATGCTAACCAAAAAGCCCGCAATTCGACATTATGCAGTCATTTCTCTTTGTAGTCGAGGAGTTCATTCCAAAATTTGGGAAGTTCGGGATAGGAGGTCTCCCGACACAACTCAGTATTTGTTGCAACCGAGCTTTTTGATTGCATGGCCTCGATGGGTTTCAGTTCTCGGCTCGTCATGCACTCCAGTTCACCTCAGAAATGGAAAAGTCGCACTCTTGATTGAACGCGGTCAAGAACTCGAGAACTTAGTTGCGAATTCATTCACCAAAATGTTCAAGAGGGATTTCGTATTGGAGCCAATGATCGGCTTCTCAGAGTCCAAGCGTAGCGTCCGTAAAGGGCTACTTCTTTCAATTGGTATTTCGCTCATAGGTCTGATTGCAATCATCACTCTGTTTAAGCCATTCGAAGCTGGTCAAACAATTCCTAAAAGAACCTTCACGCAGAAGGTACAGCACTGCGGTGCAGGTCTAGTTATCGGTAGTGAGGTTTCAGGCAATCCTAAGATCAATGCATCGCTCAACATAAACAACGATGAATACAAAGTACTTAGTCTTAGAAGTTTCGGAGGCCTAACTCAGATGAAGCTCCAGCGTAAGTGCGACCGCAAGATAGTAAGCATTGATAGCTGGCGTGTAAAAGACTTTCAGCGAATT
>Ga0214921_10003347_pt1 | contig 24653 bp, 33 predicted proteins | sample LL1505_MetaG_FD_177992 | JGI IMG/M metagenome (GOLD analysis project Ga0214921, IMG submission 177992) | Freshwater microbial communities from Lake Lanier, Atlanta, Georgia, United States - LL-1505 | ecosystem: Environmental > Aquatic > Freshwater > Lake | place: USA: Georgia | collected...
CTTTTGCTGGGCTGTTGACCCATTTAGTTGCAAGTTACCTCTTTAAGGTATACTTCAAACTCTAAGCAGACTTAGCTTTGCGGCTGTTTCTTACTTCTGTAATATTTTTGCGCTCAGCCTTGCAGACATCAGCAATTGCTTTTAACCCCTTGCGAAGGCGAGAAGAAGCTGCGTTCTGTTGTTTGACAAAAAACTTTTCATAGTCTGCTGTCAATGTGTTTGCTAATTCAACAATTTGTGTAATGAAGTTATTTTCCATATGACTAATTATAAGACATATAATTAAAATCAACTATTGTAAAAGAAAATATTAAATATTATTATGAGTGAGCGGAAAAAAATTACCGCAGATTTAGTCTTGGATCTCTATCTAGAAGCAAAAAAAAACAAAGGAGTTAAGAAAGAAGAGATTATGAAAAAGGTAATCTTTTTATCACAGCATCTAAACGATAGACTCGACTTACAGAAAATCGGAATCAAGTAAGCTTGTTCTGGGTTTGTTTTTAAATTTTTTAGCAAGTTTTTTAATTAGTTTTTCTTGTTCATTAAATCTGTAACACGAACACACTGGGCATATGCTTGTTCTTTGTGATAGTATTGATTCACAACCATCACAGGATTTAAATAAGTCCCAATTTTCTACTACAAAATCACAAACCTCTTTACGGGTCATGGATTTTAATTTGTCCAATTTGGACTTCTCCATATAAATACTTAAGTGAACAGAGATGTCTTTTTAATAGAACAGGTATATCTTAACAAGCTTAAACCTAATGTTAATGCTAATCATACTGAAGTTCAAACACAGAACATACCTGACAATGCCATAGCACCCATCGATTATAGAGACAATGAAGCTGAAGAAACTGCACCTGCGCAGCCTGAAAGAACCCGGGCAGGCTGGATAGAGGAAATAAACAAAGTTGATTTAGATAAATCAAAAGTTAATGTGTCTGGTTTTGGTGTTGTTACTCTCGGAAGCTTAAAAGATAATGTAACGAAAAAATTTGAAGATTTAGCAAAAAGAATAACAGGCAATGAGCCTAATTTTGTCTATAAGAGACTGAAAGAAAAGCATGGCTTTTTAATGCATGCGGTTCGTGCTCTTATAGAAATAGAAAGAGATATAGAGAAGCTGAGACGCGCTGGTAAAATGCCTGGAATGCTAAAGAGATACAACTTTAACTCATAGTTGATTTTTAATTTGTACAGCAGATAATAAAGCATGAAGACGCTTTACACTTGGTACAGTATTTACTCACGTTGTGAAAAAATAGTAAAAGAACTTAAAGAAAAATATACTGATATAATGGACTATGAGATAGTTGGTATTAGCAGAGGCGGTCTTGTGCCTGCTGTAATTATTAGCAATCTTTTAGGCATACGTAAAGTATATTCATTTGGGCTTAAAACATACAAAGACCAGGAGAAAGAAAGTGCTGAAATATATCAAATACCTTATCTAGCAAACAATAACAAAATTTTATTAATTGATGATATCTCTGATACAGGTGAAAGCTTCGAAATAGTAAAGAAACTTTACAGTCATAAAGAACTTATAACTGTTTCTGTGTATATGAAAGAAAAGACAAAGTTTGCACCAGATGTTGTTGGGGAGAATATTGATAATAATATTTGGGTGGTTTTTCCCTGGGAACCATGAATCGGCAGCTTTTTAAGCTTGAATCACTCTAGGTTTCCTGTATCATTAGATTAAATAATGATACAACAACATATAGTTATTCGGCCTTTTTAGTGCCTACTGCTTAAGCAGTTATTTTTTATTTTATGAAAACAAACAATAAAACACACATACTCCTCGCCACACTAATAGGACTAATGCTAACAACTCTGCCTTTTAGTTTCACATCTATGGCCAGTGGACCAACTAATGTGAAGGAACTAAAGAGAGAATTGAAGCAAGCTGCTCATAATGAAGAAACAAAAATGGCTAAATCCATTGTAGTGAGTAAGGAAGGTATTAAATTCAAGGGCGCTTCCATACCTGTAGTAAGTCAGGAAGTCAAGGTGCTCACAGTGAGATTGACTGTGTATTGGGCCAGAGGTAGTGGTACTGATTCTGATAGTCGCAAGATGAGAAGTTCCACAGGTTATACCCTTAAAGAAGGTGAATCTATTGCTGTAGACCCTAGAATTATCCCCTATAATAAAGAGGTTATCATACCTAATGTTGGTCTTGTAAAAGCTGTTGATACAGGAACTGCTGTAAAGGACAAAGTTGCTTCTGGTGGCAAGCTACCTGTGATTGATGTGTTCTTTGTCAACAAAAGAGATGCCTTGGATTTTGCTGATTCGCATCCTAAGATAGTTAAAGTTGCTGTACTTAATTAAATAATTAGGTGCAATTTTATAAGAGAATACGCAAGCTATTAGAAGCTGTTGCTGATGTACCGCCACCACCTTCATCAGCTATTGTGCAGAATGTAGCTGATACGCGCATTACTTTTGATGATGTATTGTCTTTAATTAAAAAGCATGAAGGACATAAGAACCATGTGTATCTCGATTCTGTAGGCAAAAAAACTATTGGCATAGGTTTCAATTTAACTAGACCTGATGCACCTGCTATACTCAAAAGCATTGGTGCTGATTATAATAAAGTCCTCAATGGACAGCAGGATATAACAGATGAGCAAGCTAAAACATTATTTCAAATAAACATTAAGACAGCTTATAATGATGCAAAAAAGTTTCTTCCACAGTTTGATGGACTTCCTAGAAATGTTAAACTAGCTGTGCTTGATATGTCTTTTAATCTTGGTTATACGCGACTGAGTAAATTTACTAATACTAAACAACACATTGATGCAGGCAATTATAAAAAAGCAGGGGAAGAAATTTTAAACAGTAAGTGGGCTGCGCAAGTGAAAAATAGAGCAAATGAGCTAGCTAAGCTTTTCTTTTCTTCTTAATTTTCTTTTTCTTTGTTGGTAGATTTACGCTAATGCTCTTCAAAGAGCTAGGAAATGTATTCATTAAATCTCCTGATGTCATTCCCTGATCAGGGCCCATGTTACTAGAAGCTTGCGGCATATTTCTACTAACAAACGGCGACACAAAGGCTTCCTTAAAGTATTCTTTGAATGTCATATGTATATTTATTACAATCAATACTTTCTTGATGAAATAGGGTAACCAAGACCGGGTCTACAGTCATATTTATAGTCTGCACTACTTCCGTTCTTATCTACATAATGAAAGAATGCCTGAATTTGATAAGACCCTTCATTCACATCAAAAGCATCTCTCCAATGCTGTACTTCACATCCTTTGTATACAATAGCATCACCAACTGAACACTTGGCAGTAATAGTTGCACCATCATTGTCTTTTATATGCATGTCCCAGCTATATCCTTGCACATTGGTAACATATTTGTACCCCATACAGGCAGTGACACTTATCTCACATGCAGTTCGGTCTTTATGTATTGGTAGTGTGTCTCCTGGCTTATAGACACGATAATAAGAATATGTTGGGTAAAGATCTAGTTGTGTTATGTTTTCCACTTTTGGCTTTAATGATAATAAAATTGATTCCATTAATGTATCTGCATAAACTGCATGTGTACCTTCACGGTAAGAGACAGTTTCTGGAGAATATTCTAACACTTGTTTCATTAAAGCATATGTTGCTGCAGTCTCACAAATTTCCGGAGATACAAGCCCTAAAGCATGTGCATATTTTTTTTCATTAAAATTATAAGACATTATTATACTCTTACTACTATGCCTTGTGGCGATAATGTAATTCCTGGTGTTGTAATAGAACCATATAATTTTAAATCTTTTTCATAATGGTTTATAATTGTGGCTTCTTGAGCAGGTGTAAATGTAATAGGTCTGACTATAGTAGAAGGTGCTTTTACCGGTGCAATGGGAAGTTGTAGATCACTTACTAGTTCATTAACATGGTCTGGATACCTGTAAAATTGAATACCAGAAAATATATTATCCAAAAGATCTACCTGTGAGATAAGTGTTTTATTTTTATACAAAAATGTTTCATTTGCATCTGTGTTTTTTAATTTATTCACAGCATCTTCAGTGCATGCATATACATCAAACTCATGATTTTTTATATGCAGTTCAGGTACCTCACGGCTTATAAAGCTTCTAAATCTATCCACTGGATGTCGTATAAGAGCATGTGGGATGCCGCGTGTGGCTTCTGATGCTGTGGGTACAAAGATGTGTGGTGGTTTGTTTTCTACAAAAACGTAGTGTTCGTTCTTTAGCTTACTATAATAATAAACGACACCAGGTGCAGGTACAGGAATTAGTTCATTAGGTACTTGTATTTTTTTAAGATCACCATTTGTGTTCTTTAATGCCTGTATAAAACCTTCTCTGCTCTCAACTGGTGTCATCATTTGTGAATAAAGCTCAGAATAAAAAGATTTAAGAATTGCTTCACCCATGGCTGTAGTCAGTCCGTTCCTTCCGATTCTCACATATGATTTGTTGTTTGGTAATTTCCAGTATATCATACGTGTTTACTTATAAAATAATAGAACATTAATCAATTATATTTGTTGTTTTTCAATATTGTGTCTATACAATTAAAAAATGAGCACTATTATAACACCATTATTTAGCAGCCCACTGTATCATACCAATATTAAGAATGACTTGGATATTCAAGAAGTTGCTACAGTCTTTGATAATGCTAATTTGAACAAGCAAGAGTTAATGCTTGAGAATATAGGAAATAAATTCACAAATGATCAAAATGTTTTAAATGCAAATCAAGATACAACTATTTATAAAGCTATTAAAAAACATGTTGATATTTATTTCTACGAATTATTAAGAGCAGAGAAAGATATTGAAATTTATATCACACAATCTTGGATTAACAAAAGTAGTCCTGGTGATTACCATCAAGTTCACACACATCCTAATTCTTTTTTAAGTGGTACTTTTTATTATAAAACTGATATAAATGCTGGACATCTTACGTTTGCAGATCCAAAATATACTCCACTTGAATATAGAAAACAAGAACACACTGCATTTAATTCCAATTTGTGGAAAGTAATTCCAAATGAATATGATTTAGTTCTTTTTCCATCTTATCTTTTGCATGGGGTTGGAATTAATGTTTCATCTAATACAAGAATATCGCTGGCTTTTAATACCTATCTCAGGGGAATTATAAACAACAAGCCTACAACCTCTCTCAACTTAAATTAATAAGGTGCAGTTCTGTGCGCAGGGTTATTGATAGGGTCGCATGTATTTGCGCGCACGCCTCTATTGCCAGCAAACCACGGGTGTGTGCTAGCAGGATCAAATGTTAGTGACCAGCCATTTTTTATCAATGGTAAAACACCTACACCTTGACTAGGACAGTACGATGCACATCCACCTATCATACCTAGCCCTGCTCCCCAACCAGATCCACCTGATCCGCCGCCACCTGTAAACTGGCCTCCAGGTCCACTGCCCTCTACAGAAAACCCTCCAGGGGAACCAGCTCCACCACCACCGTTTCCATCAGGACCTCCACGATCTGCGCCACAGCCACCACCTGCGCCAATAATACCGTTATTGACTATAGTTAAATTATATCCTAATGAAATTGCAGAACCTGGCTCTGCGCCTCTTGCGGCTGATCCACCATTACCTAGAATCAATCCTTCAGGTGAACCTGCAAGTCCTGTATTTGCAGGTACATTTAAAACTATTTCAGATCCTGCTATCCATGATCCTGTATACAATGCCACACCACTATTTTGAGTATTGCATCCAAGATTGCCTCGCATGGTGAACACCACGCGCACTGGTCCTGAGGATCGAACACCAGGGTAATTTGCATCCATTATGGTAGCTAGATTTTGTGCTGTTAAAAACACACCAGGAGTGCCGAATGTTATCTGAAATTCACCATCACCTATTAGTCCGCCTAACATATATTAATTTATGCTTATATATATTTATATCCAAAGGAAATGTCTACATTTGTAAGGCTTGTGCTAGCAATAAGACTGACTAATGTGCCTGCAGGTATGACACTATTTAATGTTATTGCGGGTGTAAAGGTAGGTGTACCGCCTGTAGCGTTTGCAGTTACAGCGGTAATGATTTGAATGTTATATGTCGCTCTAAAGAGAGGAATAGTACCAGCGTTTATTCTTGGAGAAGCAAATGTTGCCATGTTTTTAAGCGCGCCAAAAGTCGGTGATGTTATAAGACCTGTTACATCCAGGTTTCCACTTAATTGAGTAGTACCAGTTACATTTAATATACCCTGTATATAAGCATTCCCGCCTACTGTGAGATTACCACTTACTGCAGCATTGTTTGTTGCAGTGCTATTAGTACAGCTTAGATTACCTGTAACGGTTGTGTTTCTATTAATATAGAATTGGTTACTACAAGCGATATAAGCTGGGTCGAGTTCAAATATAACACTCGCTGTGGTGGGTGTTATAATAAGTCCTGGACCAGGTGTATATGTAGCAGTATATAGTATTTGATTTATAGTTATTGATGTAAGACTGGATGTTGCAGTTCTGCCTACTATCTCACCAGGGCCTACATATTGAAGCACTGGAGGGTTAGTATTATTTGTTGAGTTAATATAGAGTGAGTTTTGATTTATATGTCTTAAGTGTTCAACGCCAATACCATTGCTTACAGATCCTAATGCAACACTGATAGGATTTGATGGTGCTGCTTTTGATATAGTTATACCATCTATTGTGTTGCTGTTTAAGTTTGTAACACCTACACCCTGTACTTGAAGATTTAACTTTAAATCTGAATCATAATAAAATTGAGTTGAATTAACCAGTGTAGAAATATCAAATTTTGATAAGTCAGCTACAAGAGGTACATTACTTGTAGCAAAATTACTCCTGGCACTTAAGCTATAAATTGTTCTTGTATTGGCATCAAAAATTATATCGCCCACTTCAGCACCTTGGCTTGCAAATATATCATATGCTTCTTGACTGAATCCTGTGTTTAGATATGATCCAAAAAGCGTTTCTACACGCCCTAGATTCTTTATGCTTACTGGTACACCACCAACTGTACCGTTTCCTACATATAGACGTTGAGTATCTGTACAGAAAGCTGGTTCACCTAAATTAAATGTAACTCCTGTTATATTTGCTGTTCTTCTCTGTGAATCTGTACCGTTTCTTATGATTATTTTTGTGATTTGATTGGCCATACTTTAAATTATTTATTAAAACCACATAAATATAAATAACAATATGGCAGCTAATTCAGGTTTTTCCGCTGTAGCAGACAGAGACACAATCAAAGTTTTTAATGTCAGCTCTGGAATTAAGGAGTATTCAATCCACCTTGCAGGGGAGAAGATATTCAATGGGCCTGTGGTCACAGGAGATGCATTGAGTTTTGTCACTATTAATAGCAGAGGTGAAAAAAAAGGCAAAGTATATAACATAAATAAAGGTATACTTCGTTATAGTTTTAATGTGAAATAGTATGAAAATGCGCAAACCATCTAATAACGACACTGTTGCCACTTTGCGCAAAAATGTTGATGCACTATATAAAGCAGTTTATCAAGGAAATGGATCACCTTCCATTTTAACACAAATAGCCAAATTAAATGAACAAGTTGTATCATTGGAAGAAAAAGTTGAAGCAAAGTTTCAAGCATTGGACAATGAAATGGGATTGAAATTTAAGAACGTTACAGATGTTGTTACAGAAAAATTTAGCAATTTGAGCGATCAGATAAACAGTGAGTTTAGCAAAGAAAAAACTGTGCTTGATAAAAGATGGAGCCACAAGACAGCCATTTTTACAGGAATTCTTGCATCATTTACATCCATAGCGGTTGTTGTTGCGTCAGAAATATTAAAAAGACTGCATTGATTTACAAAAGAGCTACTATAATATCAGTTTGTGATTAATTTGGTAAATAGTTCCTGTTTTCTTCCTTCAGGAGAATAAATTATTTCATGGCTATGAGTTCGCAGATTTCTGTTAAAAAACGTGATGGTAAGTCAGAGAAATTTAATATAGAAAAAATTAATAAAGTTATTAGTTGGGCAACAGAGGGCATTTCTGGAGTTAGTTTATCAGAGATAGAAATAAATGCTAACTTGAACATGGCAGATAATATTTCTACAAAAGAGATACACCAGGTGTTAATTGAATCAGCTGCAAACTTAATTTCTTTAGAAAAACCAAATTATCAATTTGTTGCAGGTCGTCTTCTCAATTATCAATTGCGCAAGGATGTGTGGGGTGGTAAGCATGCACCCAGATTGATTGATGTAATCTTTACTGGGTTGAGAAAAGAGATTTATGATAAAGCAATTTTAGAAAAATATACAGAAGATGAAATAAACAAGATTGGTGAATTTATTGATCATGATCGTGATTTTCTTTTTACATATGCTGGTATTAAGCAGCTGTGCGACAAGTACTTGGTTAAAAATAGGGTCACAGATGTAATTTTTGAAACACCTCAATTTGCTTATATTCTCATTGCTGCATATGCTTTTATAAATTACCCCAAAGAAACAAGACTAGAATATGTTCGCAGGTTTTATAATGCAATATCAAGGCATAAAATAAATTTACCAACACCTATTATGGCAGGTGTACGTACCAACTCTAAAAGCTATGCAAGTTGCTGTTTGATAGGTGTAGAGGATAATAAAGAATCAATTACAGCATCTGGTACAGCTGTCTCTATTGCTACTGCCAGTCGGTGTGGCATTGGTATAGACATTTCCAAAATAAGAGCAATTGGAGCTCCCGTCAATAACGGTGAAGTGGTACATACAGGTGTTATTCCATTTTTAAAGATCTTCGAAGCTTCAGTCAAAGCATGGCAACAAAATGGATTGAGAGGTGGTTCAGCTACTACCAATATTCAGTGGTGGCATTATGAGATAGAGGATATTGTGGTTCTCAAGAACAACGCAGGGACCGATGATAATAGAGTGAGAAAACTTGATTATACGGTGGGTATGTCTAAGCTATTCTATGACAGAGTATTAAAAGACGAGCAAATCACACTCTTCTCTCCACATGAAGTGCCTGAATTGTGGGAAGCTTGGGGTACACCTAAGTTCGATAAGATCTATAAAGAACATGAAGAGAGCAGAAAAATAAAGCAAAAGAAAAAAATATCAGCACGAAAATTATTTGGGTTGATAGTCAAAGAGCGTGTTGAGACAGGCAGAATCTATATTCTCAATGTGGATACAGCAAATGAGCATGGTGCATGGTCTGATAAGGTAACCATGAGTAACTTGTGCACAGAAGTAATTCACCCCACCATTCCCCTTAATGATTATAATGACCCGGAAGCAGAGATAGGCATGTGCATCTTGTCTGCTATCAACATGCTTGAAATAAAAGATTGGAAAGATCTGGAAAAGACATGTGATCTTGTTGTTAGGTTTTTGGAAGAAATTATTGACATTCAAACTTATTTCAATAAAGCTGCAGCTAATTTTGCCAAAAAGCGCAGAAGCTTGGGAATAGGTATTACTAATTTTGCTGCATTTTTAGCTAGAAATGAAAAGAAGTATTCTGATAAATCAGCTTTGGCTCTTGTGGATGAATGGATGGAGCATTTTCAATATTATCTGCTCAAATCAAGCCTAACTCTCTCTAAGGAAAGAGGCCGTTGTGACAAGTTTGATAAAACTAAATATGCTAAAGGCATATTGCCTGTGGATACCTACAAGAGAAAAGTTGATGATGTCGTCAAGAGAAAGCTTTCTCTTGATTGGGAAGCATTAAGAAAAGAAATTAAAGAACATGGACTAAGACATTCAACTTTGTCGTGTGTTATGCCTTGTGAATCTAGTTCTGTTATTCAATGCTCTACCAATGGTATTGAACCAGTCAGATCATTAATAACGTATAAAACCTCTAAAATGGGGAAGCTCCCTGTTTTAGTGCCAGGCATAGGTAAATATGAATCCAACTATCAACTTGCTTTCTCCTTTGAGAATAACACAGACATCATTAATATAAACGCTGTTATTCAGAAGTACTTGGACATGGCTATTTCTACTAATATCTATTACAACTATGCACATTATCCCAATAATGTATTGCCTGATAGCAAAGTTATGAAAGAACTCATGTATGCATATAGCATGGGTCTTATTTCTCTGTATTATAATAATACTGATGATGGTGACAAGGAACAGTCCATGAATAAAGAATCAGATTGCACTAGTGGAGCCTGCAAACTATAAGTATATAATCAATTGCTATGAAGAGTGTTCTCAATTTAAAAAATATAGATTCTGCCAAACAACCGTTGTTTTTTGGTGAAGATCTTAATTTGCAACGTTACGATAAATTTAAGTATCCTATCTTTTTTGAACTCTTCAAAAAGCAAGAAGAGTTCTTCTGGTGGCCTCATGAAATAAGTCTGCAAAAAGACCGTGGTGATTACAAAGAACTAACAAATGAAGAACGGTTTGTATTTGATACCAATCTGAAATTTCAAACTCTTGGCGACAGCATGCTTTCAAGGTCCATTCATTCCTTAAAAGATCATGTCTCAAATCCTGAACTTGAGATATGCATGAACACATGGCAGAGATTTGAAGGTATTCATAGTTATAGCTATTCTTATCTTCTCAACAATGTTCACCCAGATGCATCAGCTTTCTTTGATAGTATCATGGAAGACAAGGAAATAGTAAAGCGAGCTTCACTCATACGTGAAAACTTTGATAAAATTCTTAGCTCCAGTAAAGATAAGGATTCCAAGGAAAGCATTTTCAATTGTATCCTAGCAGTTAATTGCATGGAAGGTCTTGTTTTTTATGTTAGTTTTGCTTGTTCATTTTATTTTGGATACAGAGGCAAGATGGAGGGCAATGCTAAGATTATAAAATTTATTCAAAGAGATGAAGCGTTGCATTTTGCAACAACACAAAATCTTATAAAGATATTAAAAGAAGAAGACAAGGAAGGGTTTACATCTGTGGTAAAAAAGAATGAAGATAAGATTTATGAAGTTTATGAAAATGCTGCTAAGAGTGAGATGGAATGGGCACAGTATCTGTTTAGTAAAGGTAGCCTATTGGGTCTTAATGCAGATGTACTAGGAGGTTATTCTAAATGGCTCTGTGATACGAGGTTGCGCTCTCTCGGTTACAAGAAGATCTTTAACCAGAAAGAAAATCCTATTTCAGGCTGGTTAGATAGTTATCTTGATAGCAGCAAGGTGCAGGTAGCGCCACAAGAGACAGAGATTGGTGCTTATAAAATTGGCGCTCGTGATACATCTATTTCTGACAAAGATTTTAATGATATAGAACTATGATACCCAATTGGTTTCTGGACAATTGCTCAGAAGTAGAAAAAGATATCTTATATGCCATTGTATGGCAAACATTTCAACCATGTGGATATGAGCCTTCCTTTCCATGTGTAAAGCTTTTGCGTAAAGAACCGCTTGTCAAAATTTTAAACAATTTAAAAAAACAAATTTTTGAAGAGCACTTACCAACCTTAGAGAATCTTTTGAAAAAGGTTACTGAAGAACTATAAATAAATTCGAAGGAGCAGTTGTACATAGCTACACTAGGGGTGGGTTGGTGGGAACCTTTTTGAGGGTTACTAGTGTAAAGAAATGTTTTGGTTTTTTATAAATATTTGTATGTCACGAGCTGCCACTTTGAGTGGGGTCACCTCTTCAGATTTGTACAAGCGCTTCACAGAAGAGAGAGAGCATATCCTAAAAAACAAGTGGTTTTTAAGCGAAAAAGCTGGTAAGGATATAGGCTTTGAAAAAGCTTTAATTGATTGGGTTATGAATCACCGGCCCAAATGGATTAGTAAATTAAGTTGATTGTTTGGATGTATTAGCAACAGGGCTTGCGAAGGCTGGCTCACCACCCACACCATTGTTTTCTCCATTGCTGTCTCTGTAGCTTTGCAGCGTACTAATTGCTTGCTCTCTCACTTGTTTGTTGGTTTGCTTGAGTGTGAGTGGCAAGTTTGCAAACATGTGACTATGCTCTGGTATCATGATGCTGTCGTCATCTCTTCCTGAACCATATATTGCAAGTGGCATTGCTACAGCTGCTACACCACCTTTGCCAGGCACAAGCCCTGCATCAGATCCTTTAATACAACCTACACCGGGAATTCCTGTGCCACCCACAGGGCCTGTTGTCAGAAAGGAGCCAAAGCCGGATCCTAATACTGTTGTATCAAAACCTAATGTATTTCCAGTACTGGATGCAAATACCTTTACGTCTCCTGCTCCTGGGCCAGGAGCTGGTGCGCCCACCTGTGATGCAAGAACAGGTATAGGTCCTGCAGCAACAACGGGTCCTGCAGAATTTGCTCCAAGAGGTGTTCCTGGGGCAATATACCCTATAGTTATTCCACCAGGTATAAACCCTATGGGTAATCCGAGTGGAAGACGTCCACAAGGTACCAGTGCATCAGTATATCCTATATAAGGTGGACCTACAACCCCAGGTACTGGATTAGGCATCCAGCCTGAGCCTAGTGGGTTCTTGATAGGGAAGTTAGAAAGTGGTATGCCATAACCAATCACCTTGCCATTGCTATTGGAAGGATCAGTTGTAGCTGCACCATAGCAAAGCGTCTTGTTTGTATTTTGTATTTCCATTGGAGCTGTAACATGCTGTACGTGTAGTTCGCCTTCAAAATAACCACCACCCAACACAATTGAGTTTTTAGATACACCTAGAGAGCTATCAATTAATACTTGACGCTTATCTCTTTGACGTATTGATACAACATCGCCGGTAATAGAAACCCGCTTTCCACCATCAATATTAATTTCATTCTCTGAGCCTACATTTACTTGCTCACCAGCTACATTGGTAATTGTACCTGAAATATTAACCAGACCAAAGCTTTTTATATTAACACCACCAGCGCCTACAAGCAAATTATATCGATTACTTACATTGAGTGTATAATTGCCTCCGGGAAGATCTGTTACATGCACATATTCGTGCACAGGTGTAGGTTTTCTGTTCAAAAATGTACCATATTCAGCAATAACAACTTCTGAAGGTTCCATTTTGCCTTTATCATCTATGCGTATGGAACCAAAATCGTTCATTATAGTACCAATGGTTTCAAACTTGTGTTTTGATATTTCTATAATTTCGTTGCCCCCTAATCCTAATTGTTTTTCTATTTCAGATAGTCGTGCAATGTTGTTGTTAAAAAATTGATTTATGAGTTCTTCTTTAGTTTCTTTACTCCAGTTACCATCTTGTGATGACGGCGAAGTTCCTCTACCACCACATGCCGGGCAAGGCGTTCGTCCTAAAAAACTGCTTGGGGTTGAGTTGAAATTACTACCATCTACTGCTCCACCCAATTGAGTGACTGGTTGTGTGTTAACAGGCGTACCTGCAACACCTACATATTTTAATGACTTATCAAAAAGATTTGTTTGACCATATGCATAATCACCACCTGCATCACTGAAAGATGTTTTAATAATATTATTGAACGAGTTATTATAAGAGATATTATATATAAAATATGTATCTGCGCTTCCTCTACAAACAGGGCATGCAACTGGGGTGCCTACTTTATTTTGTTTTGTGGATGAGAATTTAAGCAAATTGTTTTTAAATCTATCTGCTCTCTTAGTATCAAATAATTGTTTAACGTCAGCTAATTCTCTTACTATTCCCTTCCACTGTGAAGCAAGTGTACCATCTATTTTGCCTATTTTTTTATAAAAATTGCCTACAGTGTTTAAGTCGTAGTCGCGTCCTGTGTATTCATTTCTATCTCCCTGTACTGTGAGAAACAAATCTTCCAATACTAGCTTTTGATCATTCTTAGTTGCAAGTTCAATATTTGTGAAATTGTTTAATTCTTTGAAAGATCCAGAATAATGAGACAGTTTAACTGCTTCTTTATTGTCAGTATTGACAAAGGCTAGGGTACCGCCTTTTTGATTTATGATGTATTTGTTTCTATAGGTTTCTGCATCTAAAGGTGGGTCAGTTTCAGTTGATCGTTTATTTTCAAAATCGCCTGGGTAATCTACTCCTGAATCACAACGTGTTTTATTGCCATCAACATCTACTGCAGACCCTGCACTGTATATACTACTCCAGTCTGCTTCACCAAAAGAAGATGCAAAATAAACAGGCTTGAGAGGGTCACCTGCAACAAAAAATACCCAGAGGTGGGCACCAACACATGGTATGGCGAAAGAACCTTTAGCACTGTTGCTGTAGATGTCTGGTGTGTAGTTATAACTAAATTTGTTTACATTATTAACACTTGTTTCATCTGGATTATTAAATGCATCTTTTAATTTAAAATAATTTATATCAAATACATTACCAGGCTTCTCACCAATGTCATCGTAGTTTTGAGAATATTTTGTAAGTGTTGATTGGTTGATATTAGTATTTGTAGTATTAGAGAGAAATTTTGTCTTCTTAGATGCATCACTTATGCTGCCAGCTGCTATAGATGCATTAAATCTGCCACTTGTGTTTTCACCTACAAGAGGGCTGGCACATTCAGCCCAAGGCATTATTTTTTTTAAATCATCTAAAATGTCTGTTAAGTCAGAGTTTAAGTTTTTCCCGACAAACTTAAATCTCTTGTCTCTCTTTATTTCATTCCAACCAGAATAAATAGATGGAGAAACATGAGGTACAAATACTTTTACTCGGCCTCTTTTTAGCGGATCATTGTTTTGTATAACAATACCCAAGTAGTTTCCATAATAACTGGATTCTTTCATGTTGAATTAATATTATTTAATAGTATAATTTATATATGCTAATGAAAGTATCACATGAAACACCTATATCTCTACTCAATGATACATTAAGATTTAAAGACTTTAATTACAACGACTTTGACTATGCATTGGTGCATTTGTTTGATAAATATCCTGAATATTATAAATTTTATAAAAATTCAAGACATGTCTATAACAGAGAAGTGCTTTTAGATAACTCTATTTTTGAATTGGGCAAAGCATTTGATTCAGATAAATTTTTACAAGCAGCTATTGATCTGCAGCCAAACATGTTCATCGTACCGGATGTACTGGAAGATAGTTCAGCTACAGTAGACAGCTTCAAGAAATGGCAGAGTGGTAGGATAGATGCAGTAAAGGAAGTGTGTATTACAAAGGCTATAGGGGCTGTGCAAGGAAAGAATTGGCATGAACTCAAAGAATGTTACAAGTTTATGTCAGATAATGCTGATATGATTGCAATCAGTTTTGATTTCAGTTATTATCAGATCACAGGTGAAGGCAAGTCGCATCTTGAAAAATGGTGCTCTGGACGTCAGCGTTTTATTAACGACCTTATAAATACTGGAGTATGGAATTGGAACAAACCTCATCACTTACTGGGATGTTCATTAGCAAAGGAGTTTAGATATTATGTGGATAGAAATATTTGGAATATTGTTAGTTGTGATACCAGCAATCCCATTGTTGCTGCTATTCATGGATTAAAGTATGATGCAGATTATGGTCTGCAGACCAAACCATCAACTAAATTAGCTGACTTAATTGAACATGTTTTTACATCTGATCAACTTGATTTAGTAGAGCATAATACTAAAATGTTCAAGAAAATTATACGTAGATGAGACCTTGGGTGACTTTTTTCTCACAAACTGGTACTGAGATATATGATCTTAGTAAAGTGCTTGGTATATATCCTGATTGTATCGTAACAAATAAACAAAATCATAAAACTACTAATGTTGGTCTATTTGAAACAACTAAGTTTAGATCTCAGAAGCTTAATGAAAATATTTGGATACAATTACCACAGAAGCCGACAGTGGAGGATTATAAGAAGACTCTAAAAAACTTTAAGAACCCAGTCATCACCTTGCATGGATATTTAAGAATTATACCTAAGGAAATTTGTGAAAACTATGAAATGTATAATTTACACCCTGGGTTGATTGATAGATTTCCTGCATTGAAGGGGTTTAATCCACAAGAGAGAGCTTTTACCGACGGGTATAAGTTGGCGGGGTGTGTAATACATAGAGTTATACCTGGTATTGATGAGGGTGAAGTATTGATGAGCCAAGGAGTGAGTATTGAGGGCATGAACCTTGATGGTGTTTATGGTGCTTTGCGTGATACAGCACTTGATCTCTGGAGAAGTTTCTTTACAGCTTATAAAATCCTAGAACGTTAATATGGATATATCGTTACACTATGAGAATGTTTTTCTCAAGCCAAATTTTAATTCTATTCAATCTAGATCTGAAATAGATTCAAGTGTAATGTTTTGTGGGCATGAATTTAAGCTTCCTGTAGTGCCTGCTAATATGAAATGCTGTGTTGATGCAGATACTTGTAAGCTATTAGATAAACATGGTTATTTTTATATTATGCATAGGTTCGATGAAGATATACAGCATTTTGTACGATATGCTAATTCACAAAAATTTAATACTATATCCATGAGTGTTGGTATTCAGCAGAAAGATCAAAATTTTATTACTACTATTTCACAGAGTATGATGAGAGTAGATTTTATAACTATTGATGTTGCACACGGTCACCATTCCAAAGTAGCAGATCAAATTGCGCACATTAGACAAGTATTGCCAGCTGCTAGGATTATTGCTGGCAATGTAGCAACATTTCAGGGTGTGGAGTATTTACATAGTGTTGGTGCAGATGCTGTGAAGGTTGGAATTGGTGGTGGTTATGCTTGTACTACAAAAGACAAGACAGGGTTTACATATCCTATGTTTAGTTGTATTATGGAGTGCGCTAAGGACAGAGATATACCGGTTATTGCTGACGGGGGAGTGCGTTGTAATGGTGATATTGCGAAAGCTATTGTTGCAGGGGCCAGTATGGTGATGTGTGGATCTATATTTGCTGCTTGTTCTGATAGCCCTGCACCTCTTGTAAAAGATGCAAACGGTCGACGCTATAAACAGTACTTCGGATCTGCTAGTGTGCACAATAAGATTGAAAAGAAAAATATTGAAGGTACAATGAAGCTTATGGATACAGATACTTTTACATACCTGGAGAAAATGGAAGAGATAAAGCAAGACTTACAGAGTGCAATTAGCTACGCTGGTGGTTGCAATCTCGGTGCTTTAAATTTAAGTAAAGTGGCTTACGGGGTAAGATTATGAATAAAGACGATATTGTTAAATATGTAGAAAAGAATTTTCCTGAAACATGTAAGGAGTTTCAAAAAATACAAGCTGAGCTGTATGAAACATTTTGCAAGAAACAGTTTGATTATGGTCCAGGTAATATTTCTCTTGGGTCTGATTTAGTAAAGCAAGAAGATAGATTTGCTGCTATATCTGCCATAGTGGTGCGACTCAATGATAAAATTCAGCGTTTAATTAATTTGGTGCTAAAGAAAAAAGCAATGAACTCTGCAAATGAACCAGTTATGGATGCATTTAGGGATTCAGCAGTATATGGCATTATTGCAGAAATAGTATATAATGGTAAGTGGGGCAAATGATATTTACTTTTACTGGTCCACAATGTTCAGGCAAGACTACTCTGCTAAAGATGTGTAAAGAATACTATGGTTCAAAGCTTTTTTACATAGATGAAGTCACTAGACTAATTAAACGTTGGCATAATTGTGACATAAATGAAGAGGGTGCAAATGATGTTACGCAGACATTAATTCTAAATAAAGAATTTGAAAATTTGTTTTATAATTACAAAGGATTTAACTTTCAAGGCATATTGCATGATCGCTGCTTGATGGATGGAATGGTATATACAAGTTATTTTGCTAGAGATAAGTTAAATGATTTTCCTGTATCTAATAGTTTGGGTTTACTGTATTATACAAATTATATTAAAAAGTATGATCATATTTTCTATCCAAGCCCTCATGATGTTCCGCTAGTTGATGATGGTGAGAGAAGTGTTAATAAAGAATTTAGAGATGCAATTATTGATTTGTATGAGAATTTCTGGTTGTCAGATGAAAGATTAAAAGGAAAGGTAACTATTTTAAAAGGAACAGTGGAAGAACGCATGGAAGCAATTAAAATAAAACTTAATGAACACGGAATTAGATAACAGTAATATATCAAAGCATCTTGGTAAAATAACAGGGTATAAGTGCACCTATGACCCCACACTCTTGGTTCGTGAGCCTAGAGCTAATAACAGAAAGCATTTAGGTATTAGCGATGAAAACCCTCCCTTCTATGGTTATGATGTGTGGAATGCTTATGAAGTGTCTTGCTTGACGAATGAAGGAATGCCTATTGCTGCTATTGCTAAGGTTATTTATCCTGCTACAAACAAATATATTGTTGAGTCAAAGTCTATCAAGCTCTACATGAATTCGTTTAATATGGAGACATATCAAGGTAATATTATTAATGTATTGCAACAATTGGAAGCTGTAATGGAGGCTGACTTATCTAAATTATTAGAGACAGAAGTTAAAGTTTGTGTCAGGCTTACAAAAGCTATTGATGATACGTTGTATTACCCACCTTTATTTTCTACTAGCTTATATCCTACACTTGAAAACAACATTGATGTTACCTCGATTAAGTCGAGAGGGTACAAAGAAGATCCTTCTCTCCTTGGCTGGACTAAAGATGACTCCAATAAAGTACAACGCTTTCATTCAGCACTATTAAAAAGTAATTGCAGGGTCACATCTCAACCAGACTGGGGGGATGTTTATATTCACTACAAAGGACCTTATCAACTTAATCCAACCTCTTTATTACAATACATTGTCTCATTTAGAGATGAATGTCATTTCCATGAAGAAATTTGTGAAACTATTTACAAGCGTTTATACGATTTAGCTAAACCTGAAGAGCTCATGGTATCTTGCCTATATGTTAGGCGTGGTGGTATTGATATTAATCCTATTAGAACTAATAGTCAGGAGCTTTTAAAGCAGAATAGTGCTATGTGGGACAAGTGGAAGTACTTTACTAAAACTGTTAGACAGTAATTAGCCGTTTAAATTCCAGAGCCTTAAGAAGTTACTAACTGTTCTAATGTAATTGCTTGTCCCAGGGTCAGGGCTTACGGCACCTGGTGTATATTTATTAGGCACATCAATTACTGATGTTACTGAATTATTATTCAGCTTGGTTGCAACAGGGTTTGCAGATACACTTATAACAGTATTTTGAAAACTACCACCATAGATTTGTAGGGTTGCTGTTATGGAGGAATTGCTTGGATAATATGTACCATCAGTTACATAACCACCATATGTATTCAAGCCGTCTTTACCTGATAAAGTTAAAAGCATAGAAGTTGCTGTAACAAGTGAACTTCTGTATCCAGATAGTGTTGCTTCAACAGACCCGCTAAAAAGTGTGCTGCTTCCTGAAAGGACATTGGCAGGAAACCCACCATCAACAGAACCTGAAATAGGTAGTCTAAACGTAAATGTTGTTAATTGACTACTAGCTGTAGAAGTTACTTGACCTGACGTTACTGCTGATGTTAGTATGCTTGCCATATACATATATTTATATTTTTTGTGGTTATAAATTATAAAAAAAACAAAAAAAAGGGCCCCGCAAGAGGCCCTTTTTTAACTATCCTAGGACGTACTAGGTGAAATGTTTTTCTTTTGTTATCCCGATTTACTTTTTTTAGAAGTAAACAGACTGCTGACCAGGTAGGAAAGCAGTGCCAAGACCCTGTAGGATGATGACGTGATAGTAGAGGTTAGCACCAAAGATGTTATCGACAACACCGTAGCGGGTCAAGAGACCAACACGGGGAGCGAAATCATTGGGTCCAATTGTTCTTTGTACCATGACAGGGATGTACGGACAGTAGATGATACCAGTGTCATAGAATTCTGGTCCCTTGTAACCCAAGAGAGCATATTCGAGACGCTGTTGACGGTAGTTGGAAGCACCGAAGTTATTTCCAGTTGAACCGCTATAGTTACCACCCTGTGCAAGCTCAAACTGAGCTTCTGTACGTGTGTCACGGTAAACATTGAACCTACCACCAAGTGAACCAACCTTAGCGACCCCAACGGGCTGTGTATTGACGTTACCCTGGACTGGTGCCCACTGGAATTCAGGGAGCATTTCCAAGATAGCACAAACGCGAGGTGTCGCAACGATAAAGTTAGCGGAACCACGGCGATTGCGTACTGCAATACGGTTAGCCTCGACGATGAGCCTCTGATAGAAGTCACGGTTACGTTCAACTAGCCAGCGGCCGTCTGCGGAAGCAGGAGACCAAACAGAGAAACCGCGGTTAAACCCGCCATTTAGAGCTGTCTGGATCATTCTGATGATCATTTCACGATCGATTTCGGCCTGTAGCTCATAAGACATTGCGTTTGTGAGCTCAGTGTCGATATCAATACCGTTCATGTTCTTCAAGTCCTGCTCGAGTTCAACAGACCAACGAGCAGCTAATCTACGTGTACCGGCTTCAACTGCTGTCTTCTCAAAGCTGACAACAATCTGAGGAATCTTGCTTGTTAACTCGAAGTTAGCGAGTAACTGAGCAACACCCTTATCTTGATCAACCATTGGGAAGTAAGTAGCATTACCAGAGAGCATGCCGGAAGAGGTACCAGTGTATCTAGTATCTAGATACTGATATCCAAGTTCGTTTCCGTCGGAATTAACCTGAGGATTGCTGAAGACCTGATCGGCTGTTAAGGAGCCATCAGGACCACCAGCAGTACCTGGATAGCCTAGTGCATCGCTCTCATACTTGTAGCGGAGGGCGAAGGCTAGACCGACTGGACCACTCATAGGCTGTACACCAACGATTTCGTTAGTGATCAACTCTGGGAAGGTACGTCTAATCATCGGAATGAGGATCTTAGGAAGACGGGAATCGTTAGGAGCATAAGCGTTATCATTCTGGGAAGGAATCTGATTTCCGTAGCCACCAGCATTAATTGTGTTATTGCTGAAAACTCCGGGGGTTCCACCAGCGACATTGCTAGCTTCAAAACACCACTTCTCTTGGTTTTCCAAGAGGATGGCGGTGTTCAAACGAGTGTGATCATCTTCAATCGCTCTAACATTGGCTGAGGTGTAATCCAATACTGGACCCCACTTCTCAATCAATAGTTTGGCGCGATCTTCACTGATGTAAGACTGTGAAGGACGTATGTTTGCCATAATTATTATAAATCTCCAAAGAGATAATGTCGACCTTTAAATTTTTTCTGTTCAGGATTACCCTCAAGAAAAGGAAATTAGTACTTGCTAAGCTCTGTCATGTAGTTTTTAAATCCAGGTTCATCTGTATTTTCTTCAACTACTGACTCAGCAATAACAGGCCTGTCTACTTTTTCAGAAACAGTTTGTTTAACTGCTTCTTCTTTAAGACCTGTTAGTCTCTCTTCTTCGGTTTTCTCGTAAAGCCCCAATGTATATTTGAAGTTTTCTGTAATAAAATCAGCAGATTTACCTTTAAGCATTTTTTTCATATATACTTTTTTATCTGTATCAAGGTCTTGAACAACCTTCTCCAGAGCGAGATCTGCTCTCATTTTATTGAGCTCATTTGTTAGCTCATTTACCTTCTTATTTGAGGCTTCAAGCTGTTGTACAGCTTCATTGATTTTATTCTTACCATCCACTACAGCTTCTTTAATGCTATCATTAGAGAGGGCCATATCTACGGCAAGAGCTTCTCTCAAGTTAGTGAGCATGTTAAGAGCTTTTTTGTTCTTAACAGCTTGCTCAATATCAGCAAGAGGAAGCTTTTCATCTAAATACTTTTCGAGATATCTAGAAATTGTATTAACAAGTGTTTCTTTAAAGGAAGTGGCTTCAGTATGAAGAGCGGTTTCATACTTTTTAACAACCTGTTTTAATTTTTCAGCTCTGTCAGCATCAAGAGCTTCTACAACTTTGTCGAGCTTAGCTGTATGATCAGTATCAATTGCTTCAACAAGTTTTTCGAGCTTCTTGCTATAATCTTCATCTTGCTCCATGAGAGCTTTTTCTACATGAATTTTAACTTTTTGGTCCACTGAAGCATTAAAAGCTGTTTCTATTTCTTTTAAAACATCCTCAGTGAGGATATCTTTTGTTGCCTCTTTAAGTGTATCTGTTATTGTTTTTTCCATATTAAAAAATTTCTTTTTTAGAAGCTGCTTGAATTTTAGCTTTTAGCTTAATGTCAAGTAGTTCCTGTAAATATTTATTGGCTTGAGCATATTTTTCTTGAGAAATATTGCTAATAAAATTAGAAAGAAAGGCTGTTTCTTCGGATGATGGTTGAGCATTATTGACTTCTTGATTCATAAATTTATTTATTATAATCCTTTTATAAATTTGAGTAGTTGTTCCTTGAGAAATGAATTGACATCGTGCTTGGGAAGAGTTGCAATGCTTTTTGCAAAGCCATCATACATTTCCTCCAGTTCGCCGTTTGTCTTTAATACATATTGTCTACTCTCTAAAATTCCATTAACAAAAGCTTTGGGGCAGCTTGGATCGGCAACACAATCTACAGCAATCAGTCTCATGTTTGTTACTTTATTAACGCCATTATCTTCTGATAATTCACCAAGAGCTCTGGAAGACATGCCAACACTCACACCGTCTTTAATGAGACATTCAACTATCTTGCCTGAAGGTGTGGATAGTACTTGTGATTTACCATATACAAAATTGCCTTCCATTCTAAGATTTGTAACAAGATGGCAAGCATTAGCAAGGTTCACATCAGCAGATTCTGGGTGATTTAGCTCTCCCATGGCTCTCTTTGATTCAACCATCTCTTTTGTGTATCTTGCAACTTCCTTAAACATGTCTTCTTTTGAATACATGCGTTTATTTTTGTTAACTGTTTCGCACATCATGTAAGGGCCAGAAATAAAAAGTTTTGGTTGGTCTTTATTATTCTTCTCTTCGTAGATATATTCGAAGTCTGTGTTATCTTGTGGTGTCTCCACTATAAGACGAAGCGCCATATGATTATTTATTAAAAGAATGCATTATTTTTTAAGACCTAGCTCTTTTTCTGTTAATATTAAGAATTTCATATTTCTTTTATCACACCACTTTTTTGCCGCTTCCCACTTGGAGATATTCTGTAAATACCTATAATTTTCATAGTTTATTGTGCTTTTTCTCTTGTTACCGCTGGTAGGAACACTGAGTTGTGATGATGGTTTTATTTCAATAATATACTTTACAATATTATTTCCTTCTCTTATTGCAACAATACCATCTGTATAGTATCTATGTACCTTGCCATCTGCTTTGCTCACGTAAGGTATGATAACTGATTCACTGGCCCATTCAAGTACATTTGGATTATTATCACACCATCTGAAAAACTTTAATTCCCAACCAGAGCGAAAAACAGGTAAATCTTTGCCGATGTATTTGGATTTATTAACAGGTGTAAAAATACCTTGACGGTACTTTTCATCTCTTTTAAGAGGTAGCATAATTAACCAACAAAGAACATGGGTGGTGCAGCATCACCAAAACCTGCAGCTCCTTGTTGCATGAGAGTTGCTTCGAGTTGAGCTTTTTCAGCTTTACCGTCTTCTGCTATAGCTGCATTTATTGTACCGCCACCGAATAAATTTGTCCCCTGGTATTTACCTCTTATAGTACCAACTGTTATCTTAGATAACGCTAATGCATACTGATATACCCATTGTTCTTTAATTATGTCTCTCAAAGGGCGCTCTACATAACAAGAGATAATACCATAAAATCGAGATCCTGAACCGGGAGTACGGGGTGGTGGGTAGAATGTAAGATATTGTGTTCTTTGATCAAACGTAAAATATCTCCTTTGTGCTAAAAGTTTTTCACGGTCTTTTAACCAGTTCTTTAAAACATACCAGCTTATTAGATCAAAACCATAATTACCCATTGCATAACTAAAATATGTTTGCTGAGCTAAAGTTTGCTCAATAGTAAACAGTGTATTAACACCACTTGAAGAACCTTCTTCAAAATCTACAATCTCAAGAACTTTTCTGTAATCCATTGTATCATAATCAAAGCTATTAACAAATTTTTCAGTATTACAATCTCTTGAGCCAGATGTATCAAATGATGAGCTCAGGGCAGAGCTAAAGCTTGTTATGGAGGAATAGGCTGTAGATTTAAATATTTGATTTTTGAAGATACCACTCTCATATGTTGCAGATAGAGATGATGAAGCTAAAAAAGTAGTTCCAGGTATTGAAGTATTAGCGACATAGACGGTAGGTACTGTAGGGTCTACAACTTTATTAAATGAAGGTGTAATACTAAAGAGCTCGTCAAGCTTAAGACCTTTATTATCTATGTAGAGATCAGAATCAAATACAAGATATTCTTCTGTATAGCCTGCAAATTTAGAAAACATTTCACATGCTAGGCTTATATTCTCGTACAATTGATCATGGTGGATTTCCACTGTTATTAATGGAGCTCCTAGAGCTCTCATAATTCTCTCACCTAGCCTATTAAAAGAGCAAATCTTACTATTTAGATTTGTGCTTTGAAAAGCTGTAATCGGGGTGATATCTGTACAAGGCATTTAATTATTTATTAAGTTGGCAGCGCAGATCCGCCAGCTTCAGGGGCTGTTTCTGGTGCTGCTTCTGGAGCAGTTCCTCCAGCTGCAGGCTCTGATTCACCAGGTGCTTCTGGTGTGGGTCCAAAAGCTGGTGGTGTCCCTGCAGG
>Ga0214921_10003348_pt1 | contig 24648 bp, 26 predicted proteins | sample LL1505_MetaG_FD_177992 | JGI IMG/M metagenome (GOLD analysis project Ga0214921, IMG submission 177992) | Freshwater microbial communities from Lake Lanier, Atlanta, Georgia, United States - LL-1505 | ecosystem: Environmental > Aquatic > Freshwater > Lake | place: USA: Georgia | collected...
AATAAAAGGAATTAAATAATAAGTTTTTTATACTTATACTATATATAAAAATGATGAAAATGGGGATGAATGAACTTCCTATACATATATTTGGAATATTGATATTTATCATTTACTGCTTAGTTATTTTATTGTATATGTCGAAAAAATATCGGTATTTTTTTATTAATCCGATTGTTCAATTAATATTATTGTTGATTGGTATTCTATTAGCGACACATTGTTGTTTTTTTGGTATGTTATATTTAGTCGCCTATTCATTAACATATTATTTATTATACAAAAAGGAGCTATCAGAAGCATTTGATGTAGTGGAAAATACATCATTTACTCAACTTCAAGTCGAAAAAGATTCATTATTGGCTGGATTGGAGAATGATGAAGACGAAGTTGGAGCAGTTTGGGCTCTTAGTGATTTAGGAATAAAGATGGGATTAAATAAAGGATGATTTTGTAATAAAAAAATAATATATTTAATATTATAATGATTGAAGGACACATTATATTCAACGCGATTCTCTATTCTATCGTAATTGCTTATATTCTTTACATTAATTTTTCGGCTTATTATCAAACTGGAACCGGATTTTTGAAGGCACTGGTTAATTTATTTCAGAACTGGATATTTAGAACAGTGTATTTATTGATTGTTGGATTCTTTGCGCTCGATTTATTCCCATACGGCGGTTTTGTTTTAGCAATCTTGCTAACAATTGCTTTCTTGAATACAAACATGCTTGTATATAAGAAGGATGTAGAGGAGAGCATGGCGAATAAAGATGAAAAGAATGCTAAATTACCTTCTGATGGAACGGTTGGAGGAACCGGAGGAACACCTCCTCCTCCACCATCCGGAGCATCAACTCCATCATATCCTCCACCATCCGGAGCATCAACTCCATCATATCCTCCACCATCCGGCGCATCAACTCCATCCTATCCTCCACCATCCGGCGCATCAACTCCATCCTATCCTCCACCATCCGGAGCATCAACTCCATCCTATCCTCCACCATCCGGAGCATCAACTCCATCCTATCCTCCACCATCCGGAGCATCAACTCCATCCTATCCTCCACCATCCGGAGCATCAACTCCACAATATAATTTTCAATAAAGAATAATCTAATTCAACATATTATAAAATGCAATAGACTGAGTAAGATTATGTATATATTTTTATTTTAATAAAATAAAAATGAATGAAAATAGTCGTATATCATCAGTGATTGTATCCGTTTTTTGTATTGGAATAATAATATTTATTTTATTTACGCAAATGGAAATAAGCACAATTAAATTAAAGTTGAAAGATGCTTCACTAATACTTATATTTTTAGCACTATTAGTATATATTAATGGTTATGAAAAATTGTTTTTAGTTTTATTATTAGTATTTGTTATTTTTTACTTCACACCAAGCGAATATACAAACCGAATAATGTCATATTTTACACAAAAGAAGTCAATTTTGAAGAAAGTAAGGGTTGTTGAAGAGCAAGAGCAAGAACCCGAACAAGAACCAGACGAAGAATATGAACAAGAGGAACAAGATGAAGACCAAGAAGAAATAGATGATAATTATGATACTGAATCACAAGCAAATACTGAAATAACAATTGATGATGACATTGAAAATGAAGATATACAAATAAATAAAATATCACAAAATAATAATAATGATTGATTTATTATTACAAACAATAGGAGTAAATAGAATATTTAATGGAGTCTCAACAATGGCGATTCAATTTGGTGGGCGGTATGTTTCAGCAGAAATCCCATCTAATATAGAGCGAATATTCAGTCGCCCATTTTTTAGAAGATTATTTATTTTCTTTATTGCTTTTATTGCTTTTAGAGATATAAAAATCGCAATCTTGGCGACACTTGTATTTATAATATTATTCAATTATTTATTAAATGATAAGAGTAAAATCTATTTAGGAAAAATATTTAGATTACAACCATTGGAAGAAATTAAAAAGGAGACTCCAATAACAGCAGTTGAATTAGAACAATCAATAAATGTTATTCGTCGATATAACCAGAGTTTAGAACAAAAGAAAATAAATGTTTCGCAGTTAAAATAATTCCTTTTGCGTGTTATTTTAAATTCTTAAATCTTAGCTGTATTAATGAGTATAAAAGTATTTCAGGATAGTGATACAAATACAATTAAATACAATGATGATATGAATGTTCCAAATCAGAATATTCGAATTGTTCAGTCGAATGATAATTTAAAAAGTTCGCGGTATAATAATAGTAGTTCTATGCGACCGAAATTAAATGAAGATAACAATCCAAAAGAGAATATGTTATTAAATGATATAAATTTACTGGGGAACCCCAAAAAGACGCGGGGGATGAGTTCATCTGAGGAAGAGACTGAAAATACATATACAACCGAATCCGAAGTTATGACAGAGGAGGACAATACATCAATGACAGGGGACGCTGACCGTCTTTTAGGAAACAACCATGAAGGTGATAGTGATGAAAATAATGATTTCGATCCATTCAATAACGAAGAATCTGGTTCATCCGGAAGTGGAGGCGACGAAACGAGCAACGAAGGAACCAATACTACAAGTCAGAGCGGAGAGGAAACGAACACTACTGCTTCATCCAGAAGGCGCCCTCCTCAACGCCAGAAGACGATTGATGAAATTAATCAGGAAAAACAGGAAATGCTTTATCGTTTAGAGAGATTTGAGCAGAATGGGTTTAAGGCGAGCCGGAAGTTCAATATGACATCTAATTATGATGATATTAAGTTTGAGTATGAAAGGATTAAGAAGCAGAGGGATGTAGATAAGAGCATTAAATTTCAGAGAAAGATTTTGATGGCGGTTTGTAGCGGTGTTGAGTTCTTAAATGGAAAGTTTGACCCCCTGAATGTTAAGCTGGATGGATGGTCCGAGTCAATTTATGAGAATTTACAAGAGTATGATGAAGTATTCGAAGACTTACATGAAAAATATAAGGAGAAAGTAAAAGTAGCGCCGGAGTTGAAGTTGCTTATGATGGTTGGTGGAAGCGCATTTATGTTCCATTTGACAAACTCGTTATTTAAGAGTAAAATGCCCGGGCTTGGTGATATATTACAGCAAAATCCGGAACTGGCGCGAAATGTCCAGCAGGCTGCGATGAACAGTATGAAGCAGAATGAGGCGAAAAGTGGGAATAGCGACCCGCTATTTGGGATGATGATGAATCAGGCGCAGGGTATGATGAATAAGAGGGCTGGTGGAGCAGGAGGTGGGGGTGGGTCCGGCGCAGGCCCACGAGAAATGCGTGGTCCAAGTGGAGTTGACGACATTTTAGCTATGGTGAATAATCAGAATGCGCAGAGGCCACAGGCGCAATCAAAGCAAGAGGATACGATTAGCAGTGTATCGTCTCAGGAATCAACGAAGAAGCGCATTAAGATTAAGAAACCCGTCGGTAATGGGAACGGTAAATTCGTTTTGAATCTTCAATAAATATATATATAAAATTATGGGAGATATTTTTATATCAATTGCGTGTTATAGAGATTCCCAAGTTATCCCAACAGTTGAGAACGCATATAAAAATGCTAAAAATAAGAACCGGCTTTTTTTCGGGGTTTATGCTCAACTGGCGGATAAGGATGTGGAACTGAAATTTGATTGTCCGGCGACGCAGGTTCGCCTCTTGGTTCATCCACACACGAATGCGCGGGGGCCAGTGTATGCGCGTTATATTATTTACAACCGGCTATATCAAAATGAGGAGTTTTATCTCCAAATTGACAGCCATACGCGTTTTATTCAAGACTGGGATGAACAATTAGTTTGTATGTTGCGGTCGCTTCGGGAGAACTGTGTGATTAGCACATATCCCGTGGGATATAGTTTGAAAACGGAACAACTCATGAAGACTGATAAAGTGAATATTGTCAAGTTGAAAAAAATACGGAATGGTGTCCCCGTTTTCTATTCTGTTCCAGTCAGATTAGAGTGCCCCGAGAAGAATCTTTTTTGGGCGGCCGGATTCAGTTTTTGTTATGGGTCCGTTTTTAAAAAGGTTCCATTCGACCCCCACTTAAAGAATATATTTTGGGGCGAAGAATTTCTGATGGCGTTGCGCTTTTATACGAGCGGGATAGAAGTTTATACGCCGGACAAAAATATTGTTTACACTCTTTGGGACCGCAATTATCGCCCGACATTCTGGGAATTGCGAAATATTGACGCGAAGAAGTTCGACGCGCATGGCTTAATCAGTTTTTTACGACTATGTAAAATTGCGGGGTTTTATAATTCGCGGATTGCAGAAGAGCGGGTATTGAAGGACCTTGAATTATACGGGAGTGGGAAAAAGAGGGGGGTGGATGAATTTTTGGAAGTGAGCGGAATAAAAAAGATGACGAAGGATGTGGTCTATTCAAAATACGTTAGAGAATTCGTTGATAAAATTTAGGTTATGATTACTTTTATCTAAAAATTAAAAATTATTTTATTGTATTATATGGAAGGTATTATTCAATTGAAAAATATAATAGAAAAATATTTAGAAAGGGAATATAAAGAAGATAAAGAAATATCACTTACGGATTGTTATCTTTTCTTTTTGTTTTTTTTACAGCGGTGTCAGTTAGTTTGTAATATGTTGCGCTTACTTAACGTGGAAATGAACGACTTATTCGCATTTTCGATTAAATATTGTATAATGTATGAGAATGACTTTTCAAAAGTCATTCGGAAAATGTATAGTTTCAAGCGGGAGTTTGATAATGAGGAGATAATCGTCGAGATTCTGAAATTTATTAAATCGACAGAAGTTGTTCAGGAGAAATCGACGAAGTTGGTGGGGAAATTTGTGGCGGAACATAAGACGCGACTGAAAGGAATATTGAACAAGTTCGGTTCAATAAAAGGGATGATGGACCAATATGACCAGAGTCTAATAAATGATAGTGATGTGTTTGGTTGTATTGAGGACAGTCTAGTTATTCAAACGAAGAAGGATAAAGTTAGTCGGGAGATTGTTATGATTGAAGAGGAGTGGCGGATGTTTGATAAAAAAGGGAACATACTTTATTCGATATTGCGAGAATGGTATAAAATATAATATAACATATAATTATGGTAAGAATATTAACTGAATCGATAATAACTATAGATGATTCTGTGAACCGTCCATATGTTATATCATTTCATCCAGAATATCCAATTTTAGCATCTAACAGTTTAGCGAATAGTATAGTAAATTTATGGGAAATTAATCAAGAGAATTCAGTAAATTTAGTGAATACATTGAGAAATAGAGATGTAAATATAATTTCTAGTAATATCGCATTTCATCCATCTGGACATTTTATGGCAACTGGTTCTTCGAGAAATAATAAAGTAATATTGTGGCATATACAACCTGATATTCAGAATGTTAATATTGTTCAGACTTTAGAAGAACATACGAGAGCAATTCATTCAATCGCATTTAATTCAACTGAAAATCTTATGGCAACTGGTTCCGGAGATTATACTGTCAGATTATATCATCTAACATTAACAGAGAATACCATACAAGCAAGATGTATAAATACATTAAGAGTAGCGGATGAAAATAGTATGGGATGTTATATTCCATCAATTGTTTTTCATCCAACAAAAAATATTCTGGCAACTTCTTGTAATATTTCATTGGGTTTAAAAGAAATAAAATTGTGGGAAATTCGTTCAGATAACTCATTTGAATCTTGTAATGTAGAATGTATGAAAAGTTTAACAAATTCTCATCAAATGACATCAATTGCGTTTAATTCAACTGGAAATCTTATGGCATCTGGAGATGATAATTCAGAAATAAAATTATGGCATATAACTGATAATGTTCAAATGACAAAATGTGTAAAAACTATAGATGAACATGTTGGACCTGTTAATTCTGTAGCTTTTCATCCAAATCAAAATATTCTGGCAACTGGTAGTTTTGACGGAACTACAATATTATGGAGAATTAGTTCAGATGAATCATTTGTAAATTGGGAAGTAAGATGTATAATTAAATTGAAAGGGCATGTATATGATATTACATCAATCTCATTTCATAAAAGATATTTATTTTTAGCGACTTGTTCCCAAGATAAAATTAAAATATGGAAATTGAATGAAGATGGAGAAGTAGAAAATAATAATTCAAATAGTGAAAGGAATCGGAACAGGAGACCACAAATAACAAATTCAAACAGCAACAGCAGTAGTAACAACAATATTAATAATTATATCTCACAATTAAGACAATTAACACAAGAACAACTGATAGAACTCGTAATAAGACGACCAATACAAAACACAAACAATCACAATAATTATATCTCACAGGTAAGACTCTTAACACAAAATCAACTGATACGTTTATTAACAATGCGACAACAACGAGCACAACAAAGACCATACAGAATAAATCCGAGTGTGAGACCACCAATTCAACAACAACAAAGAGAAGAACAAATCACAATTAGAGAAAATTTACTAAATCCAGTAAAAAATTCAAAGAATTCTTGTCCAAATTTTAATGAATTATATGAGTTTATTATGAGACAAAATTTATCTGGAAGATTTTTTTTTAGATATGAAGGTTCAAATCATAAAGTAGTCGATCACGGTGGAGCAAGAAGAGATGTTTTTGATAAAATACTTCCAGTTTATACAAAAAAATTTTTTAAAGAAATTGAAGAAAATGAAGATTATGTAATACTTAGAGAAGATGTAGATATGAATACTCTTTTTCGCGAAACAGACCAATTAATATTATTAGCAAGCGCTTCTGAAACAAAGATATTTTTAAAAATTGACCCAATATTATTATCTTTATTAAAAGGTAATCAATTTACATATTTTAATAATAATAAAAGAAATAGTTTTAGTAACTTATATGATAAATTTAATCAATATATTGAACATAGTAATAATAATAGTCATTTATTAAAAAATGAACATAACAAACGTGAGTTAATGAAAACACTTAAGAACCAAGCATTGAAAAACAAAAAATTGAAACAAACAATTGAACAAGAAATTCTATTTCGAAGATTTGCTATAACATGTGGTTTTACTAATATGAAACAATTTAATAAAATGGCACAATTTATACGTAAATTCTATTATAGACGAAAATCTTTTATTACTTGTAAATTGAAGTTTGACGTAAAAACTTTTGTAAAAAGAATTAAACTTTTTAAAAAAATATATTTAAATCCAGTTGATTATCGTCTAGAACCAATTCCATTAGAAAAATATGTTAGATTATCTCAAAATAATGAGAGTGTTCGTATAATAAATAATTCAAATGCGATTATTACAACTTATCCATATTTAATTCCATTTCTTAATTTTATTTTTGGACCTGAAAGTTCAGATGATGATAGAAAATTATTTGTTGTATATGTTTCTGGTAGTTCATCGTATACTGGTGAATTAAAAATATGCGTATCATCTCTTACACGTGTTGAAGCTGGACAACCATTTCATGCTACAACTTGTGGGAAATATTTAGAATTATTTATAAATCATGATCAAAATAGACATAATATTACAGTTGATGCGATTAGAACCCAATTATTCGAAGATACTGGATTCGGATTAGAATAATTATTCAATCAAAAAAGCTAAACTTATTTTTCCTCATCTCCATCGCTAACCGCGACATTCCTGATTTCCGCGATGGAATGAACTCCTCCGCTCCAAGTATAAAATAAAAATCCCGCAAACATTCATAAACTTGTTTGTATTTATCCTTTGAGCCATAATGTAGATTACCAATATTTGCGGGTGGGACTGTATTTTGAATAATTGTTATGTCCTCCGGAAGTTCAGACGCGATGAGGTCCCTCGCGGTCGAATCATCCGTCGCCAAATAAAACGTCTTTATTCCCGTTTTATTTATTGTTTCTTTGACTCTTTGGATGAACTCATTGATATCATGTTTCATGTCAGTGTTTCTGAAATGACCGGCGATATATTTTTCATCGATTTTCTTTTCGTTTTCCAACTCATCTTTTATTTTTTTAACGACTTTTATATTTTTCATTTGGAGATTCCCATGGGCTCCTCCATAAATTATAACATCGTCATTAGTATCCCAATCAACTATTGATATGTTTATTTCTCCAATAAAATACTGGCCATTTATATATTTTGCGGGGGTTTTTTTTATTTCGTCGCCAACTGGACATTCATTGTCGTATTTATCCGAGTAATTAAGAGAGGCGTCATCTATGAAAAATATGCGACCGAAATCCATCATAAAAGCGCTGTGATTCGCGCAATCGATAATCAGTTTTCTATTCGTCTCCTTCGCTTTTTGAATACAAAAATTAATTCCCTTTAACATGTGGACGAGACCACCACTTGCTTTGTAAATAATATACATATATTATTTAAAATGTTATTATAATTTGCTAAAAACTTAATTATTTCAGCTTTGAAAAAACATTCGTTTTCGGAATGAAATCATTTATCGCCCTAAATTTTTGGTCCTGAATTTGCTTCTTACGACTCTCCTTTGGTTCCCCCTTGAAATGAATTGTGAAATTATCATCATTTGCTGGTGATTCAGTTGTCCCCATATTTAAATTAATAATTTTTTTAGCGGTCAGCTTGCGATTTGAGAAAACGCCTAAACTTTCGCCAGTATGTGGCGTTTTCATATCGAATAGAGTCGGCGAATTCTTGGGCTTATTTTCAATTGCCAACATATTGAGAGTCCCACGGTCATTTTCTATATGGAGCATCGATTCAAAATCGGTTTTCCCCCATATTATTTGGAGACAATTTGGATAATAATATTTGACATTGAAGCCATTCTGTTTTAGCCGGAAAATGACATATTGGATACAGTTCGCAAAATTATATGTAGGCTTTCCAACAATAAAATCGGGAACAATAAAAATACTAAATGGTTCATCTCTTAATACTGATGTTTGAACACGATGAAAACACATTTCCAGAACATCCTCATATATTTTTAGACGGCCCTTCTCCCGTTCATGGATAAACTTTTTTATTTCACTAACATTATACATAATTTTATGATTTATTTTTTTTTCGTAATTCCATCGAAAAAAAAGTGATATATAAATTAATGAAAAAAATACCGAAAATTAAAAAATTAATCCTGTCCGGAGGGGGAATAAAAGGGATTGCGATTGCTTCCGCTCTGGAAACACTCGATAATGAAATCAAGCTCTTTTCAACAGTCCGAGAAATTATTGGATCATCCATTGGGGCCTATATAGCTTTCTTCATTTGTATTGGCGTCAGTTTAAGAAAGATTCGCGTTATTTTTGAAAATATCCGTTTAGACCAGTTTCAAGAGTTCGACATGAAAATGTTCATCTCCAAGTTCGGCTTCGATGAAGGTAATAAGATGATGAATTTTGTTAAAGCTATTATTCAGACACAAGGAGTCGACCCAAATATTACATTCCGACAATTGAAGAAAATATCAAAATATAAGTTGATTATAACGGCGAGTAATATTTCTCAGTCGGCTCCAAAGTATTTCTCCGCAAAAGAAACTCCCGATTTTTCTATTCTGACCGCCCTGCGCATTTCAGGTGGTTATCCATTTGCCTTTACACCGGTTGAAATAGATGGCGAACTCTACTCAGATGGGGCCATTATTTCACCAATCGCGACGAATGTTATTACAAAGAAGGACCGAAAACGGACACTTGCTATTCTTTGTAGTCGCCCAACAAGTCAGAATAATATAGAATCAATATATCAATATATTCTCAACGTAATATATTGTATTGTGGATAGCTTAACTGAACAACTCGCTAAACAACTAAAGCATAAAGTTATCATTCAATCAACTATACCATCAATGAAATTTAATATAAATGAGGAAGAATGTGTCCTATTAGAAAAAACAGGGGAAGACAGCGCAAAGGAATGGCTATCTAATTATGCGTTATCAGAAAGGAATGTCTCAATGGCTTCCGCGGTTCTTGGTCCATCATAATCAACATATTTATCATCTTTGGGATTCTTATATAATCGAAGAGTCGGAAATCCTTGAACACCTGCCTTCGAAGCAAACTCCTTATGGTCATCACAATTAATCATAACAACGTTCTTATTTGGAATTTTCATATATTTATTTCTGAGTTGTTCATATTCTGGTTTCATCGTCTTACAATGACCGCACCATGGTGCATAAAATAGAACCATAGTTGGTTTTGTAGATGAGAATACTTTTTGGGGGTCATCGTCGCCGGAATCATTGGATGAAGCGGGGTTTTCCATAAGCGCATCGTAATTATCAAAACTCTCATTGTTGTCCATTCTTCTAAACCGGTTCGGGTAAAAAACAGCAAAAATGATAACAGCAACAATAAAAACTCCTAAAACAACCCATAAAGCAATCTGGATTTTATTGTCGGAAGAACATCCTGACGCCATTTTCTTAGAAGCTTTCGCAAGATTAACCTTAACTTTCATATTATATAAAATAAAAAATATTTAATTATTTCATTCATAAATCGTTTTATATTCTTTTCTGCTTGGATTAGTGTAGTGTCTGATAGTCGGGAATTTAGTAATTCCCAAATTTGGATTGTCATCACAATTTATTATAGCAATTCGATATTTGGGATTATCCTTATAAGTCTCTCTTAACATTTGATAATCTGGTAAAAATTGAGAACAAACACCACATTTCGAACTGTAAAATAATACAATTGTTGGAGTTGTAGTATCTAATATAGATTCAGAATCAAATTGAATATTTGGTTTATTTTCCATATTTTCATGAGTATTCTCTCCAAGTTTATTCGTCTGGCTTAAATAAATCACAATAAGAATAACTAAAATCCCCAATAAAACTAATAAAACAATATAGATATTGTTTGAACAATCAGATGCTTTTGAAATATTCATTTTTGCTTTCATATTATATAAAATAAAATATTATAGATATTATACATATTATGAATGAACTTCCGCAATTTATAATAAGTGGGCTAAAATCAATCCACGAGATTACGAGCAACATTGATTTTAAGAAAACGACCGAAGATTATGTCAGGTCTCAATTGAAAATTAAAATGAATCAAGAAATTAAAACCGACGAAAACTTCTTCAATTTCCTCCAAAAAAATGATAAGCACCTCAAGAAATTAAGAGTATTCTGTGTTGTTCCAGCAAAGGAACAATCTCTTAAAGAACACATCTCCCATCATTTCAGGAAGATTAACACTAAATATGATGGAGATAAGTTGTTTTACTTCTATTTTCAGATTGTCATGGTTGAGCAATATCTGAACTCAAATGGGAATGACCTAAAACGCCAAGACCTCAAAATACGTTTAGAGAATCTACTAAAAACGGATTGTCTGCGCGAACAACTGGAACATAAACAGTGTTTAAGCAAGAATCACAACAAAATTGATGTAATTGTCATGAGTGATTTAAAGAAGAATGTGAGCGATATTTGTAATGAAGAAACCACTAATCTTGACAAGTGTATTCATCAGAATTTCTATAAGAGATGAGAATAATATTGAACTTGGACTTTGTTCCAGTCATCAACGAAAAGCATATGTTCTCATAATTATTCGCAATGTCAATAAGGACGAGTTTTCCATCAATAATTGTTGCGATTCCCTCTATGTTCTCCCGATATTCTCTATCACGTGGAATAAAACACGTCGCGAATCGGTTCAAATTCTGGATTGATAAATAATCGACTTCATAAACACCTTCAAATCGGATTATTTTTGGAATATCATATAATTCAAATAAACGCGTAAAACTGATTTCAGTATTCAGACTTTTAGTATCTTTTCCTTCCGCGTTGTCTTTGATTATTTTTAAATATATTTGATATTTAAGAAAGGTTTGGTTTATCTTTTCATATAGAGTCCGCTGAGATTCATCATATTCATCGCGATTATCAACCACGATATACTCTTCTATATCTTCGTTTTTATAGAAATATTCGGCTATTGAATGTATGCCTGTATCCATTTCTGCTTCCATGTTATTATAATATAAACCATAGATTTTATATTCAATTTTTACAGGAAAATAATTGTTCCAATTTTTATTCCGAGTGTTATACCAATACCGCCAATTATAGATGAAATAAACACAATTTTAGAGATTTTCATATAATTCACTTTATCCTTTTTTTTAGATTGATTTGATTTTTTTGGATATGTTATTGGACTGTTTTTTATCGGAGAATTTTTTGGCGCTGGTGGTCTTAGAGATTCATATCTTTTTTTTATAGGAGAATTTTTTGGAGATTGTTGTCTTGAAGAGCCTTTCTTTTTTATTGGAGAATATGTCGGAGTTGGTTGTCTTTGTGGAGAATCTTTTTTGGGAGGTTCAACTTTTCTAATAATTGGCTTATTTGCTCCACTATCAATATCAGACTGTTTTATTAGAAGGCTATTACTTATTTTGTTTGATAACTCTTGTGATATGACTAATTTTCCCATTATTTTATAATTTAAGAATATAAAAATATTTTATGATAGAAGAATAATCATGAACCAAATAAAAATAAATATTGTAAATTCAAATATTGACCAATTTAAAAAAAACGAAGACTATGTTATAACTCTTCCAAAATTTTTAAATTGCGGGACATATGGATATGTTTTTACAACTAACGATGATAACTATTGCGTTAAAATATTATCATTGAACCCACATTTAGATAATAGTAATGATTTAGTAGATTATGAAGAAATTGAAGTTATTGATAAAATAATTGAATCGAAACAAACTTTCGAAGTAGTTAGTTCAGAGTATTGCTACGGTAAAATAAAATATTATAATGGGAACCTTGATATTAAGTCATCAACACATATAACAATTAATAAAACTGATAATAATATTCCTCGTAAAAGTTATATAGAACAGAATAATAAAGTTAAAAAATTTGTTATTTATGAAGAGAACTATGTAATAATAATGCCCCGTTATTTTGACCTTCGAAATACAAAAATAAAACCAGAAGAAGTATGTAAAAAAGTAATCAAATCAGTTGATGAATTATTGAGTATTGATTTGATTAATATTGATATCAAAAGGGCGAATTATATGGTCGATATAAACAATAATATTAAGATGATTGATATGGGGATGATGCGTAATAAAGATAAGATGGATAAATCTTTTAAAGAAGATGATGTTTCTTATTATACATGGCCTATTCACCAAGTTCTGAAACATAAACAGTTGATACCGTATATGATTTCAATTTTTATGTTGGAATTGAAATTTCCAAATGATGTATATGAAATCAAAAGAGATTATAATCATATATTGATGATTATTAAGAAATTTATGGGATTAGAAGAATTACCTATTATGTTCAGAGATATAATACAAAAAGCGTTGACTCACGGGGTCGATTATGAGATATTTTCGAGAATGATATCATTTATATAAAATTGATAGTAAAAAAGGGTTAATTTTTTAAATATATAAAATGAATCAACAATTTTTAATTTACAAATTAATCGAATTGAACGGATTAACTGGTTCAGACCAAAAAATCCGTGATGAACTGAGAAGGATATACGGTTCAAAACGAGCGATGTTTATGGAACAAGTTCTTTTTTTGAGGATTCCTCTTTTTGTTTATGTCTTTGAAAGTGGGCTTGTTTGTCTCATCTTCCAAGACAAACAATATCTGTTTGAAAACCCATTTGGCAAACATCTGAGTGGCACTTTCCAACTTTTTGTTCAAGACGACATTGTTGTGTTGTTCTCTGGACTTATGTTCACATCATTTGTTTTTGAAAAAGGTGGGTTTTCAAAAATCGAATATAAAAGCTATCCTGAGTGGCCCTACAAGCGCTTTGTAAAAGGAAATGTCATTCTTTTGAGCATTGGACGCATGATTCTGTCATTTACACTGGAAAATGGAATTTTTACAAAGCGTTATTACCCAATCAGACATGGAATTGATGGTGGGATTCTGACTTTTGTTCGAGGGATTCCATACTTTGTGTGTTGCATCCATCCTCGCAATTTTCCACTAATTGTGGTTTCAATCAATCTGATTACGGGCCAACAGAACACTGTTGTGAAAATGGAAGAAGGTGAACATTTTGGTTCATTTGAAATGAATGATGATTGTCTTTCGATTACCACAACTTCATGTGGCGATTGTAAGAAATCGCCGGTGGACCAACTGATAATCAACGAAACGCGAGAAAGTTGGATTAAAGATCAAGGAATAATCTGGGACAGAGTTCACTGGAATTAAAATCAAACATCGAGTTTGATTTTTATAAATTATCACCGATTCATCGCTTGATGAAGGAATGTCAGGATGCTTTTCGGGTCTCGTGGACCCATGTATTCAACAGGAGAATTCGCACGACTATCGGAAAACTGAATTGTCGGAAATCCTTGGATACCATTAGCTTCTGCGATTTCATTATGTTTTGAATTGTAATCAGCATTGAACGCTGCGGTCTGAATCCCAGTCTTTTTATGGAGGGCCTCCGCGAGTGCTTCCCAGAGTTGAGTCATTTCTGGACTATGACAGTGAGGGCACCAGTGCGCGTAATAAACTGTAATCGTCGGCTTTCCATCGAGAGGAACCAGTTTGCGTTTTAGGTCGATAACCTTAAAATCAGACGGTTTCAGTTCCTTGACATATTTCGAATCTCCGTATATAAGTTTATCGTCCTTCTTTGATTTCTGCGTTTTTTTTGCTTTTGTGGCCGGTTTTTTAGTTGCTTTTTTTGCTTTTGTGGCTAATCTAACTTTTTTCTCAACCATTATATTATAAATAATATAATAATTTTATTTTTCTAAATGGTATAATTCATTACATAGTGAACCGTTTCTAAAAATGTATGCGATGACGCGTATTTTTTCAGCTTATGGACTTCTTCCCCTTGAAACTCAAACCATTTTGGGATGAGATACTTCTTTTTACAAACAGCCGGCGTGTGATTCATTCTCCGGCCCGTTATTTCAAGAACCTCCTTCATAAATTGCTTACACTCCTTAACTGTATCCCCCTTCAAACGCATCCTCTTTAAATTCAAATAAAACTGGCGGTTAGCCCCGACTTGACGGATATCTTTCGGTTTCAGTTTGTATTTTTTAATCAGTTGATAAACATCATCATACTTAATGTTTTTGAATAAATCCTTCTGGTTTTTAGAAAGGAATCGGTCTAATATTTTATAAAGTTGGGACTCCTTATCATCCAATAAGCAATAATTGACTTCCTTCTTTTTCCCTAAGAATTCAATGTGTATTTTGTCATCCTTTTTACGAATGTGGTCTTTCGTTAATGTAAGTGCTCCATCAGTTCCATAAAGTTTCTTATACTTCTCATGGCCAATCCGGAAATTACATTCATCCATTAATACAATTGACGTAGTTATCTCATTATAATGCTTATAGCAATAATCTAATAGTTTATCAACCCTCTGAATCATTTGAACAAAATTCTTGAACTTATTTCCCTCTGCCTTCTCTAAATATTTTTTAGTGTAAAAATACTGTTTCCTTCCAGCGTTATCAATTACACACGCATATATTTTATCATTTAATGGGGGATGATAGAGGATTGCTTTTGGAAAACCGAGGGCTACCTTCTGAATATTGTTCGGTAAATCACTTTCCCTAATGGGTTCCCTTTTATCATTAAAAAATTTTGACTCTTTTTTTTCTAAATTATTCAATTGGTAAAACTTCATATATTATAATATATAATAAAATATGATTGCTGTTATTTTAGCTGGAGGCCTCGGAAAAAGAATGAATTCCGATTTACCAAAACCCGCACACAAGATTGATGGAAAGTCGCTCCTTCAACACGTCATTGATAAATTAGCATCATTTGAACGACTTTTTATCGTATATGGTCAGAAACGTCTCGATGATTATATTGTCCCGCAGAATAATATTGTGTGGGTTCATCAGGACCCGCAGTTGGGGACCGGCCACGCAGTCCAAGTAGCTTTTCGCGAAATAGAGAAATATTATGATGGTGTTCCAAACACTAAAATACTAATTTGTAATGGGGACGCACCTTTTATTAAGAGGGAGACCATACGCAAAATAACTGGCGCCCAATTTGAGGCGTCCCTCCTACTTTGTGATGTAGCTAATCCGCATGGATATGGACGTATTATATTGGAAAATCAACGGTTCAATCGAATCGTTGAAGAAAAGGACTGTGATGCGAATCAGAAGAAAATAACACTAATAAATGCGGGTCTATATTGTTTATCGTATGACCTCTTGAAGAAATATATCCACCAGTTAAGCAACCAAAACGCCCAGAATGAATATTATTTAACGGATATTTTTGAAATATTAGTTAAAAATGATGAATATATTAGTAGTGTTATTATCACTGATGAGATGGAGATTTATAATATAAATACTCCGGAACAATTAGAATCCGCAAATAATTACTATATGAAAATTAAATAAGGCTACTCACAATTGGATTCCTATTTCTTTTTGCTCAAAATATTCATTAGTGATTGACGCTGTTGAGCTAAACTTGGAGGACCTTTCGGTTTAATAATAACGTCTGTTTTAACAGATTCATTATCTGTATTCGTAAATTCGCGAAACGTTTTAATTTCTATTGGAACAGGCGCCAATTGATTCATTCCTGATTGAATTTGCTGGAATTTCAAGAATTGCTGGAATTGATCCATAATTTGAGGGTTCATAATATTCTGAACTTGATTCAATTTTGGTTCTAATTTTTCCTGTTGTTGTTTCTTCAATAACAATGATTTTTTGTTTGCTTCTTCTTGAAGACGTTTATTTCGGTCTTTCTCTTGTTGTTCTCTATCCTTCCTCTCTTTTTCCAGTTTTTCATTCATAAACATTTTTGCTAAATGTGGTTGCTTTTTAAATATCTTTTTCATTTTTTCTTGATGTTCAATATTTATTTTTGAACTTACAATACTTTCGAGCTCTGTTCGAGCATCTTCTTGAACACTTTCATCATCTACTCGTTCCTCATTAAAATCAATATTTTCATTTGACCTATATAATTGTCTCCACATGACTTTATAGTGAATTCTATACTGATTACGAATAAATCGGTTCTCTTTATATTTATATACAACTTTTTTCCTATTATTTTTCTCCGGTGTTTTTGTATAAATGAAATCATCAATCGCATTATCAGGGACGTGATATTCGCTAAAATGATTTGGAAGAAATGATTCTAAAAATGCGTTCCACATCAGATTCAATACAATATTCCTATCGATATCACCCAATTTATTAGGGGGCCACCAAGATGTATTATTTACATCAATAATATATATCCGACCATCTTCATGAGACCGTAATACATCAATTTCTCCCATTTCTAAACCAATATATCTACAATAAGTAATAATTTTATGACATTCCTGCTCAGTTAGATATTTAAGTGGGTTAACAATCTGGATTGAACGGTTCTTCGATGTAAATCGAAGTCCTCGGTTTCGCGTCTTAAAAAGAACACACGGAATAATTCCACCAACAATTGGAATACGTAATTCATAAAGAGTATTTGGGTCCTTCTTATCAGTATAATCAATAATTTGCTGGTAAGAATGGTCCTTAAATATATCATTCGCATCAATCGGGCATTTCAAGAAAAAACATGATTTTGTTCCATTTCCATTATGCTTACTGATACAATATCCATTGAAAGTTATTGGGTCCACTTTGTATCCATACCCAAAGTGATTTTCAAATGATTCCGCGATGAAACCTTTTGCTGTATCAACCAAAAATAAATTAATCAACTTGATTTTTTTACCATTCTGTTTAAGTTTTGGAGTTTGCTTATTAATGTCCATACGAGGGTCCCAGTAGATTCCAACATCATATTTACCATTTAGTTTATTACTCATTTCAACTCCGGCTTTACGAAGCATGAAATAAGTAGTAGATTTTTGAAAATGTGGATAATTTCCATATATATATACTTTTAGAGGAGTTAGATTCTTTTCAACTGTTATTGGTTTAACTCCTCCAAAATAACAGAAGTCTTTCTTCTCGCGTGGATTTTCTAACTCATATTCTTTTTCATCCGATAATGTTAATAACTGGCGAGCTTTCAATAAATTTTCTTGTGGAACTTCTACTGGTTTATTTTGTTTTTGAGATGGTTTTTCTTTTTGTATATTTTTCTCTTCTTTAACAGACCTCTCATCCTTAACAGACCTCTCATCCTTAACAGACCTCTCATCCTTAACAGACCTCTCATCCTGTTCAGACCTCTCATCCTGAACACTTTTTACTATTTTTTTTGACAATATTTCATTTTTTTCCTCGATATTTCCTAAATCTTCATTAAATGTAGATTCACTTGATATTGAATTTTTAGAAGATTCGTCCATAAAAATGAAAATATATAATTTTCTAAATTATTACGTAAAAAAATAAAAAATATTTTGCTCTAAAATTATAAATGAAATGTTGTTATATTAGTATTTTAACAACTGATAGTTATTTAAATGGAGCACTCGTTTTATGGAAATCTCTGATGAGCACATCTCCTAAATATCCTTTTAGTCTTTTAGTTAGTCCAATTTTATCACAAGATACATTAGACACACTTAAAAAGCACGGGATTAATACAATTAAGATAGTCCCAATTAAAAACCCGATTTTAGATGACCCAAAAGACCGGCGCTATTATAATTATAGCAAACTAAACATGTGGAACATGACACAATATGATAAAGTTGTCTATTTAGATGCTGATATGGTTGTATTACATAATATAGATGAGTTATTCGAAAAGAAGAATATGTCTGCGGTTAATGCGGGAGGATGGATTAAAAAAGATTGGGTCCAACTAAACTCTGGTCTCTTAGTCCTCGAACCAAATAGTCTCGTTTTTGAAAATATGAAATCAAAAGTAGGTCAGATTGAGAAAGAGAAGGGAAAGGGAGACCAAGCATTTTTACATCAATATTACCACGACTGGCCATCTAAGATTGAACTACATTTACCTCATATTTACAATATATTCGATAGTCATATCGGAGCTTATAAGAAGAACTTCGGATATTACATCGATGAAGTTCAAGGAAAAGAATATGACTTCAAGAGAATTAAAGTTATTCACTATATTGGACAGACTAAACCATGGGATACAATTCATACAATCGAGAATTCTGTAAAAACCGATGATGAAACACACGCTAACAAAATATGGGTTAAATATTTTCGGACATTATAAATTTTTAGCATAAAAGTATCTCTTCATTATTTGAATAATGAAGAGTTTCCAAGCATTATATGGAACATCAAAGACAGATAAAACAAAGAAGTGGCTCATTTCAGTAAAAATGAACCCTGACAAAACAGCTACAATAATCACTGAAAATGGATATGTCGATGGTAAAATGAATGTTAGTCATCGTATAATAAAAACCGGTAAAAATATCGGTAAAGCGAATGAAACTACCGTTCTCGAACAGGCTGTTCAAGAGGCCGAAAAAAAATATAATGATAAAATTGAGAAGGAAGGTTATTCTACGGATCCGGACCACATCGAAATAAAAGTTTTTCCAATGTTAGCGAATAAATTCGACCCAAAGAAGAAAAAGTCCAGTATTATTTTCCCTTGCTTTGTCCAACCAAAATTGGATGGATTGCGCTGTATGACTTCAAATAAGAAGGCACCAGTTATGAAAAGTCGGGCGGGGTTGGAGTTTAAGAAGATACCGCATCTAATTGAAGAAGCTAAAAAGTTTTTGGAAGTTGCAGATGGTTTTGGGCACGGCTCAATTTATATCGACGGCGAATTATACACGGATAAGATACCATTTGAAGAATTATCTGGATGTATTCGGATGGAGGATGAGACCGACCCAGAAAAAGAAGCTAAGCTGAAATTGATTGAATATCATGTGTATGATTTATATTGCGCAGATAATCCGGAAATGGATTATGAGAATCGGAAGAAACTAATTGATTCCATTTTCAAAAAGAAGAAGTTCAGTCATTTGAAGAATGTAGAGACTGACGATTGTAAGAATAAAGAAGCAGTCGAAGATTTTCATACGACTTTTATTCAGAAAGGATATGAGGGTTGTATGTTGCGGAATAAGTTAGGCGCGTATTTATTACGATACCGGAGCAATGAATTGTTAAAGTATAAGAAATTTGAAGATGGTGAGTTCGAAGTTTGTGGATATGAAGAGGCCAATGGAGAGGATGTCGGAACTATTATTTGGGAATGTTATTATGTTAGTAGCGAAGGAAAGAAGGAAAAATTTAAGGTTAGACCAAAAGGTTCGAGAGAATTTAGGAGAGAATTATTTGAAAATGCGGTTAAGAATTTCAAAAAGATGTATTTGGGAAAATTACTGACTGTGCGATTCCAAGAGATTAGTAAGGATGGATGTCCCAGATTTCCAGTTGGAATTGGTATTCGCCATGATATTTGAATTATTTATCAAAATAGACATTAACAGTTGCTCCAACTGGATTATTAATAGTGAATTTTTTATTAGTTGTTTTATTGCGGTATACATTTCCTCGGATTGAATAATTTTGCTTACAGTCCATACAATAAAAGTTAAGAACCTGACCGGAATTATTCTGAATATTTATTGTTAGATTTGTTTTGAGGGCACGGTTTTCAAGGAATATAAATGCTTTTCCTGTATTATTTAAATTAATAGTTGAAATTGTGGAATCTAATTCTCTTGGATAGAACGCCCATGGTTTTACAATTGGACGATTATATTCATATTTGATTGGTTGGAGATTGTAAAATGTAAACCATTGATTTGTAAGATAAAAATTAACTGCATCATTATTACTACCGAATGTAATTGTTTGATTTGGTCCAACAATCATTGCGGATTGACTTTGATTTGATTCTGGATTAATTAAGTTGACTCCATATGTACTGATATATTGAGCTGGAATTTCAGTAATATTATACATCCAACGAAGAGCAAGGGCATCTAATGGTAAAATCGTTTGTGGATAACCAGTTAAATTTGTATCATAATCATAATCTCGTGGTAGGAAAAAACGAGTATCAACATATGTCATAACTGTATTAAAAACAGTATTTTGTATATAACCTGCGATTGCTGGATAACCAACGCTTTTATTAAAAGCAATTGCTGGCATAATTGTAGAACCAGAATCTATTGTATGAGGATGTGATAATCCAAAGCCATGCCCCCATTCATGGATAAATGTTTCATACATAATTCCTCCTTCCTTAATATTTTCTGTATTTGTTAAAGAATTATTTATAAAATAAACAATTTTATTATCAACAAATATTGGAAAATTTTTTAGATTAATTGTTCCATAACATGCTCCAAAATCAGGAATATCATCATGAGTCATATCATTTAATAAAACACAAACAATATCACAACCAGTATAAGTATTTACAACAGTCGAAGTTGTTCCAGTAAAAGTAGTATATATATCTAATGCTTTTTTACATTGTGTTTTTTGTTCTGATGACCAATTATCCGCAAATGTAGAATAATAATTTAACTTTTCTTCAATTGCTTGATTTACAGTTGGTGGTTGAGTAGGGTTATCAGTTGATGTCCAAAAATAAACATTGAAGTTAGAAATCTGGGTTAAATCAAATACATACTGACCGGTAATTGAAGAACAATATGGATTATGAGGAAGTCGTTTAATAATAACTTGACTTGGTGCAATTGACTTATCATTTGATACTAATCCCTTTTCTTTAATATACTGTTTTATTCTTTCTTCTATCTCTGGAGTGTTTCCACAACGATACTTTTGTTTTTCAGGATTTATTTCTTTTTTATTTTCAATTGCTTGTATTGACCTATTATTAATATTACGAGTAATTGTAGTTTCATTAAAATATATTTTAACTGGCTTACTATTTGGATTGTTAATTGTAATTGTTTTACCAGTTGCTTTATTACGAATAACAATATTTCCAGTGATTGAATATTTTGCTTCCGAGTCCATTATATACAAGAAAAGCTTCTGATATATACTTTCACTAATTAGATTAATTGTTAGGTTAGTAGTAAGGGCACGATTCTCAATGAAAATATAAGCCCATTCATTCTCCAAATTTAATACCGAAATAGTTGCATCAATATCTTTTGTATAAAATGATGTTAAATTTTCAAGAGTACGAATATATTCAAATCGAAGATAATTCAAATTATTAAATGTAAAATACTGATTTGAAAGATAAAATGCAATATCTACGCATCTTGAACCAAATGTAATGTTTTGATTTCTTCCAACAATCATTTTGGAATGATATATATCATTGAACCCTTCATTAATTAATTGAACTCCATAAGTGCTTATATATTCGACTGGAACTTGTTCAATATTATACATCCATCGAAGACCGAGAGCATCTAAGGGCATAATTGTTTCGGGATATCCCCAATCATTAGTATATATTACTATATTTTCTAGCATAAAAAATTGGGTCCAGTTATATGTCATAACAGTATTAAAAATATTATTTTGAATATAGCCTCCAATTGATTGATAATTTTTTGGTTCTGTTGGTAAAACCCCCGGCATGATAGGCGAACCGATTGCGATAATTGAATCATCATCACTACTATCATCATGAGGATGAGCAAATCCGAATCCATGACCCCATTGATGAATCATTACATAATACATAAATGTTCCTTCATCAAGATTATTCTCATATAATAAATTACTATTTATAAAAAAAACAACTTTACCATCAACATTAAAACCATCAACATTATTTTTAATAAAATATGGACCAAAACATAATCCAGCGAAATCAATAAAAGGAACTAAAACACAAACAATATCACTATTAGCATAAGTCATATCATCTGGTGCAGTTGATGTAGTTCCAGTAAAAGTCGTAAATATATTTAATGCTTTTAGACATTGTGTTTTCTGATATTCAGTCCAATCAACAGATACATGTGGATCACAGTATAATGCAATTACTGTATTAATTGCTTGATTTACAGTTGGTGGTTGAGTAGGATTGTCATCTTTTGTCCAAAAATAAACATTGAAATTTGAAATTTGAGATAAATCAAATGCATATTTTCCAGTTATTGAAGCACAATATGGATTATTTGGAACATTTTTAACTATAATCTCATTTGATTCAATTGATTTATCACTTTCTAAAATATCAGTGTATAAATTTTTTTCTTTAATCAATTTTTGTGCTTCTAATATAAACTCCGGAGTATTTCCGCAACATAATGTTGGTTTTTGTAAATCAGACGATTTCTCATTCAATTTTGATAAACGATTTAATTTATCTTCCATAATATACAAAACAAAATAATTCGTAAATATAATTATATTAATTTCTTAGATTTATTTATGAGTAAAGATAACGAACTTGACCCAATCGAAGAGATTGAAGAGATTGAGAATGTTGAACAAGATGAAGAATCTGATTATGAAGATGAAGATGAAGAAGTTGAGCAAGATGACCTAAAAGTATATGTTCCAATTTCATTAGATGATTCTTATTTTGGAGCAGTTAAGAAAATTTCATTTGAACGCATGTCTCTTAATACTAATTTAGAATTAGAAGATGGAGTTGAACCTGTTCAAAAATTTGAAAAAGAATCAGTTGATATGGAAATAACAATACCTAAGGGAGCAATGATTGGAGAGTATCAGTTGTTTAAAAATCAAGGAAATACTGATTCAAATAATAAAACCGGTGATTTAGTATTCATCTATATTGATGAAGATGATGAAGATGAAGAAGATGAAGAAGAAGACGGCGCAGATGAAGATGAAGATGAAGAAGAAGACGGCGCAGATGAAGATGAAGATGAAGATGGCGTAGATGAAGATGGCGCAGAAGATGAAGACGGCGCAGAAGATGAAGACGGCGCAGATGAAGACGGCGCAGAAGAAGACGGCGCAGATGAAGACGGCGCAGATGAAGAATCATCTTATCAATCAAGCAATTCCTCCATCCCTAAAAAGAAGAAGTATGATTTTGTTCGTGGTCAAAACAATAATTTAGAGATTACTCTCCCAATTTCATTAAAAGAATATTATTTCGGAGTTGAACGAAGCATCAAATATTTCGGAGACAAACAACTTAATTTAGTTTATCCATTCAATATTGACACACATTCATCTTATGTATTAAGTGGGTATGGAATCAATGGCGCAGATTTCATTGTTAATTTTGAGCTTGAACTTCCAGATGAAATCCCCAAAGAACACGAAAAAGAATTTAGCGCTTTACTTGATAAAATCTGTGAAAAACATAATACAGTCGATTTCAAGCAACTTGACCCCTCCGAAATAAATATTCTTGATAAGTGTGAAAATGAAAGCGAGGATGAAGAACAAGATGATATAGAGAATTCACATCATGTCCCATCTTGCGCCCAACAATAATCTTTCTTTATTTTCTTTATAATATATAAAATGATATATTATAACTTAAACTTTCTATATTCAATAATAATAATTATATTAATCACAATTTATTTCTTGGTCGAACTTGGAAAAACATCAAACGGGTATGTATTCGAACATTTAGAGATTTCTAAAATAAGTTCAATTGAAAAAATATTTCCAAAAATTAAAAAAATAAAATTATTTAACTTTAAAACACGTGAAAATATAAAAAGAAATGATGTTA
>Ga0214921_10003349_pt1 | contig 24641 bp, 26 predicted proteins | sample LL1505_MetaG_FD_177992 | JGI IMG/M metagenome (GOLD analysis project Ga0214921, IMG submission 177992) | Freshwater microbial communities from Lake Lanier, Atlanta, Georgia, United States - LL-1505 | ecosystem: Environmental > Aquatic > Freshwater > Lake | place: USA: Georgia | collected...
GATAATTAAATCCTGAAAACTTTCACTCACCCTGGACGCTTTGAACCGTCCAGAGCAACTCAAGCGTCCAGACTCTGGACACCCCTTACCCGGCCAGAGCACCCTAAGCGTCCAGCTCTGGACACCCCCTAACCGTCCAGAGCAAACCAAGCGTCCAGAGTCTGGACGCTTTGATACCGGCCAGAGCAACGCAAGCGACAAGAATCTGGACGCTCTGCATCTCCATAATTGCGTTGTGTTTTAGCTTGTTAAATGATCAAAGCAAATGCATCACAAAAATGCATGTTTCCCGAGTGAAACCACCCTTTAACGGCCCCGTACCAACAAATCCCTAGAGCCCTCTAAAAGCTGCAATTTTTTTGCTACAATGCGAGGCTTAGCGAATTTCATAGACGCTCTAAGTCCTAAAGACTCCGAATTTCTGTGTACTTTTAAGCTAACAAACCGAATATTCCTCGATAGCTCAGTCGGTAGAGCGCCGGACTGTTAATCCGTAGGTCCCTGGTTCGAGCCCAGGTCGAGGAGCCACCTAAAAAAGCATCGCCTTACGCGGTGCTTTTTGTTTTTTAACGCAACGAATTGTTGCGCTGAGGGCTTCTAGGTGACTTTTTGCCATCTCATTTCATTGAGTTATTGCACGCTTATTACACGGTCGACCGATATCGGCAAGAGAATTTTTATTGCTTTGAACTACCCATTTCTAATGCTTGTTGTGCAACATCGAATACCTTGGACTTGCCCATGTAAAACCTATCAAGGCGCCATTCCTCAAGTACTTCAATAGCCAATTCAAATTCATTCGCATTTAACTCATAGAGTTCTTTAAGCGAGAACTCCGATTCTTCAGCTAAACAAGTAATAAGTTTAGAAAAAATTTGAGAAGCTTTTTCTTGTGGATTTGTTTCAATAATTCGTTTAATTTTCTTGATTGCACGCATTAAAGATCCTTTAAAAACAGATGACTCATCTTAATTCATCAATTGAATGAAAATTAAAATCAAATGTGACGTTTTTGTTTCTGATTGGTGTCAATGAACTTTAATTTTTACAGTTTACTTACGTGAATTTTTGATCTTCAAGGCAACGTAAATTTGTGCACCATGATCACCAGCAGAAATCTGAAATAGTTGCTGTTCTGGCAGAACAATTTCCTCTCCCTGCGACACAGAAAAAATTGCTTTTGGAGTGTGTACATCAACACGTCCAGCTAAAACATAACAAAAAATGCTACGTGCCAAGCACTCAATCTTGCTGCTTTGGTAAGATTCTAAGGTTCGTTGATGTCCCTTTTTGAAACCAATCGCAATTGCCTTGGTTTGGCAAATTTCAATCAGTGAACTAATTGAAATCACAGATTCATGCATGAAAACCTCCATTTGAGTCACATCAATCTTATCTTTGCATAATGTAGGTTTGATGAATTGAAAATGATTGATTTAGACATATCTCTGCAACATCAATAGGTCGTAATGACTTCATGTAGTACAGGGGTTGACATGTCAAAATTGAATTTTAAAAACGGGACTTTTTTACTTAAAAAAGATCCTCATCATCGCAAGCTTGCTTATACAGAAATATGCAATTTTGAAGCTGAGGATATTTTTTTATGCCTGCCTGGTTTGCTTGAGACCCGAGATAGCTTTGCGCCATTTTTTGAGTCTAACCTCAGAAACTCAAACATTCGACTATTGAGCATTGACTATTGCGGTCGAGGCGATTCAGATTCTCTTCATATGGGGACAAACTATTCACTGAGTCGCTACTTGAATGACATTGAAGATTTTTTGAAGAACTACGTGTTTGAAAAGCACACAAATAAGGATGCTCGCTTGCATTTGATCGGCACTAGCATGGGTGGTGTTCTGGCAATTTACTTAATAGAAAAATTCAATCAAGAAATATTCAGCGTGCTGCTAAATGACATAGGGCTAAAAATTGAGTGGGCAGCGTTATCCAAACTTCATAAGTCGATTGATAGTTCAGCAATTGAGATTGCAACTGTCAAAATTCATTCTAGGGTTATCACGGAAGTTAAATCACCCTCTCACTTTGACTTGCCGTATCAATTTGACTTGATTGGAATCAATCTATCCGATTTAGTGAAGTCATATGAAGGGCGAATTGTTTTGCTTCACAACACCTCTAGCCTAATGTGCCCTAGTGAGATAGCAGAATTTTCTCAAAGGAAGTTTAAAAATTTAGAAATAAAAACAATCGAAAGCGAGGGACACCCTGTGGGATGGAGTCCTCAAATCACTGAATGGGTCTATAGCAATTTAGTCTTTCATAAAACCGTCACTCATTAACTCTGCCTTGAGCACTTCAGGGAGTAGTTCAATTTACCAAACATACATAGACAAGAAAAACCAATTTGAATTAGTGAAATGTGACCACTTCAAGGTCCGCTGATATCAAAGATTGAAGATCCTCATCGAATTGACATTTCTCCAACATCTAATCTTAATTTTCAAGACATCAACTTGTCACCCACCCTGCTCAAAATCGATCCCGTTCTTTTACTTTACGGAGATTTCAATGTTCACTAAGTTCATTGCGCCAGTCATACTGGTCGCCAGTTTCACTCAGTTTGCATTTGCTCAAACTGAGTTCACTGCCACCTTAGCCGGCCACGCTGTGTTGCCTGCTGAAACTTTTATCGATCCACCTGCCGATGCGCCCGAAGATCTGAAAATTTCAGGCAAATTCACAGACAACCTCACTCGCAACGAAAAAATTGGATCATTTGAAGGACGCTCAGCTGGTCGTCCAACAGGTGTATTTTTACCCTTCAAAGGACAGCCCGTCCAAGGTCACTCTGGGATCAAAACGATGCCAGACGGCACGTACTGGGTCCTTACAGACAATGGCTTTGGCTCTAAAGCCAATTCACCTGATGCGGCCCTCTTTCTGTCGCACTATCGCATTGACATGGCCTCTGGAAAAATCGAGCGCTTGCGCACTGTCTTTCTTCACGACCCTGATAAAAAAGTGCCCTTCAGAGTTGTTCATGAAGGCACAGCCAAGCGCTACCTCACAGGCGCAGATTTTGACCCTGAGGGCTTTCAAATCATTGGTGGTAAATTTTGGATTGGTGACGAGTTTGGTCCTTATTTAATCCGCGCCTCTATTGACGGCAAAATTGAAGCTGTGTTTGAAACCATGGCAGACGGCAAGCCAGTGATGTCGCCTGATCACTTTAAAGTTGTCACTCCTGTTCCCGGACAAGCTTTGCCTGCCACAGTCAATCTGGGTCGCTCACGTGGCTATGAAGGCTTGGCTTCAAGCAAAGACGGTAAATTCATCTATGGCTTGCTTGAAGGTGCACTCTGGGACAACAACACCAAAGACTGGGAAAAAGTTCAAGGCCAACAAGTTCTTCGCATTCTTGAGTTTTCAGTGGCTGAAGAAAAATGGACAGGCCGTCATTGGAAATATGTGCTGTCGCCTGGTGCTACAGCCATTGGTGACTTCAACATGATCGACGCCAACACCGCATTGGTCATTGAGCGCGACAACGCCGAAGGCACTGCAGACCGTGCTTGTGCTGATAGCAAAGCTGCACCCAATTGTTTCCATGATCTCGCAAAATTCAAGCGTGTTGTGAAAATTGAGATGAGTGACTCGAACGTGAACGGCCCCGTTCGAAAGATCGGCTTTATTGATTTGATGAAGATTCAAGATCCGCAAGGTAAGTCACGCAAGCCTCTGAACAACGGCGTTTTGACATTCCCGTTTTTCACCATTGAAAACGTGGATGTGGTGGACAGCAAACACATCATTGTTGGAAACGACAACAACTTGCCATTCTCATCATCACGCGACCCCAACAAGGCTGATGACAACGAGTTTATTCTGTTGGAAGTAGAAGCGTTGCTGCGAGCACGCTAAGTTCAAAATAAACGCCATTGCTGAAGCAATGGCAATTTGAAACAAGAAAAAAGATCGACTCGCTCACACGAGTCGATTTTTAGCTTTATCAGATTTCGTTAATTTCATTCAACTCAAAAGCTTCCATCACCGCAATTTCCGAATACTGAACTGCATTCAATTGGTGGCGGTAGGCCTTGAATGAATGCAATTCTGATGCAGTTTGGTCACCCGTTTCATAGGCATCAGCGGCAAGTTCATGCTCTTTGGCAGCTTCAGAAAAATGATGTGCAGCCATGCGATGATTCTCACTAGGGCTATCAAACTCATCAGCAAAATCACTTTCGACTTCATGTGCATAGTTTTCAGATGTCATTCAAATTCTCCTTGAGTTGGGGGGGGACAGTCTCTATTACTGTCATTGATGAATTTAGACTTGTCGGATGTCTAATTCATTAAGAGAAGATGACGTATTGATGAGATTAATAGAGGCTAGCTCGTTTTTGGCGGCATTCATGCTACTGTCACAAGCCTCTGCCAAATTAATGAGGTCCATGATGTATGGACGTCTAAAGCTCATCACAAATATTTGGAGTGCAAATGAAAATCAAGCTTTTATTGGCGGCTGCTTCAGTCGTCCTATTGCAGGCATGCGGCGGAGACAGTTCCCCATTTTTCAAAACATTATTGGGTGATGCGCCCTTGGTCATCGGTCACCGTGGCGCATCTGGAACGTTTCCAGAACACACACTCGAGTCATACAAGGCAGCCATTGACCAGGGCGCTGATTATGTAGAGCCCGACTTGGTTCTCACCAAAGACGGCGTCATGATTGCCCGTCATGAGCCTATGCTCGGAGGTACAACAGATGTGGCTACCAAGTTTCCGACCAGGAAAGCCACCAAAAATGTAGATGGTGAAGAAATTACGGATTACTTTGCAAGCGACTTTACATTAGCTGAAATTAAAACATTGCGTGCTATTCAGCCTAATGGCAAACGCTCCAAAATTTACGATGGCTTGTTCTCCATTCCAACTTTGGATGAAGTCATTGCTTTGACCAAAACTGAAGGCACTAAGCTTGGTCGCACCATTGGTATTTATCCAGAGATCAAACACTCTACACACCACGCCACGGTGGCTAACTTTGGCAAAAATGTATTTGAAGATAAATTGGTGGCAACACTTCATGCCGCCTATGGCAATGTTGCCACAGCGCCAGTTTTCATTCAGTCGTTTGAAGTTGCCAATCTGCAATACCTCAACACCAAAACAAACATCAAGCTGGTCCAACTGATCGACGCCTACGATGTGCTTGACGATGGCAGCATTCAGGTCGACACAGCAACTTACAACCCATGGCGTCAGCCGTATGACTTTGTGGTTAGCAAAGATACGCGCACTTTCAAAGACTTGGTGACTGCCAGCGGCTTAGATTTCATTAAAACTTACGCTGATGGTGTGGGCCCATGGAAGCCATACTTGGTCAAGACAGTGAATGATAAAGTAGATCGCAATGGCGATGGCAAGATCAACTCGTACGACCGCCGTGTAGACGGTTCAACTGGCGTGATTGAGCTGGCTCATCAAAAGGGTTTGTTTGTTCACACTTGGACTTTCCGTGGTGATGATGGCGGCTATGACCTCGGTTTTAGCGACGTCAAAGCAGAAATCGAGTACTACATGAGACTCGGGATTGATGGTATTTTCACAGACTTTCCTGCTGCTGGTGTATCTGCTTTGAAAGCTGTTCGCGGAAACTGATAATTAATTTTGACGCCTCAATTTTGAAGACACCAATTTCATTAGCCCATTTCGCAACTTCAGCTTGCGAAATTTGGGCTAAAGAACAACTTTGATTCTTCAAAGAAGAAGAGCTGATTAAGCAGTGCTTTCTTTGCTTCCGTACATTTCGACACAAAAAATATGCGTGATTTAAACATTGTTTTGATCTTTGGCAGTGCGCCAGATGTCACTGCCGTCAAGCAGTGGGATCTATCATTTTTTACAAGCTGTGTCGCCATCAACAATGCATGGCAAGTATTACCCGACTGGAACTATCTGATTTTTCCTGAAGATTTTCCTATTGACCGCCGTCCGCAATTGCCAGTTGATACCCATCAAAAATTAATTACTGCGAATGAATTTGTTCTTCATCAGAATAATTTTGGCGGCTTTATTTATGCGGGTGGGACGATGGCATTCACTGCAGGGTATTGGGCTCTCGGCGCTCTTCAGCCAGACATCATTGCTTATGTAGGCTGTGACATGGTTTACTCTACTGAAAATGGAAAGAAAAGTCACTTCTATGGGAGCGGATCTGCTGATCCCTTGCGAAACGACATGACGCTTCAGTCTTTAGAAGCAAAATCAAACAGGTTAATGGCACTTGCAAACAAGCAAAATTGCGCTGTTTTGAACATGTCTTCTTTGCCAGAATCTAGGTTGACATTTCCTCGGCTAAGTCAGTCAGAATTGCATCAATCTTTTAAATATGAAAAATTTCTAGCCACTCAAAATCATTTGATCGATGCACAAAAGGTCAGCATGGCGCTCACTGCTGAAAAGAATTTAGGCTATCTCGTTCCCTCTGGCCGCTATTGGGAAACAATCAAAAGTTTCGACCCCGTTAAGCTTCGCATGATAGATGACATATGGATTGATACTTTCAAACAAATTGAATTCTCTCAATTGAACTAGAAAAATCTCCCGCAATGAATAACGAGTTTTATCTTCCCGGCCAAGTAGCACTGATTACTGGGGGTAATGTTGGAATTGGACGCATTACGGCCATTGAACTGGCTAAAAAGGGTTTTAAAGTCGTTATTGCAGGTCGTTCACTCGAAAGAACTCAACCAGTTTTAAATTACATCAATTCTCAAGGGGTTGATGAACAGGCCATATTTCTTCCTCTAGATTTGGCTAGCCTTGACTCAGTTCGCGAGTCTGCGAGACTTTTTCTTCAACTCAATTTGCCCTTGCACCTTCTCGTCAATAACGCAGGAGTGGCTGGTCTGCGAGGTTTAACCAAAGATGGATTCGAGATGACGTTTGGCGTTAATCACTTAGGACACTTTTTGCTGACTCAATTGCTGCTAGAAAAAATGCAATCGTCAGGTCTTTCTCGTGTCGTCACTGTATCAAGCCGTGCCCACAAGCGAACAGCAGGTATTGATTGGGATGCCTTGTGTCAGCCTACCCGCTCTTGGACAGGCATTCGCGAATACGCCGTTTCAAAATTAGCCAATTTGCTCTTTAGTGCAGAACTGGCAAAGCGGGTTCAAGGAACTTCTGTCTCCACGTACTCACTTCATCCGGGTGTTGTGGACACTGAGATATGGAGAGCCCTGCCCAATTGGGCACGTCCGGTGATTAGACTTCGTGGTTTTCTAACGCCAGAGGAAGGTGCTCTGACAACTTTGCACTGCGCAATGCATGCACCCCAACAAGAATCAGGTTTGTACTATGCAGACTCTAAACCGATACAACCGTCAGTGTTGGGGCGGAACTCTGAATTAGCAACCGCTTTGTGGAAACGCAGCGAAGTTTGGGTCACTCGAGCATAAATCAATTTGCGGATTTACCAGTTCTGATATGCCTAACACGCATCAGCAGTGCGTAAAGCATCCAGAATTTTTAATTGCCGCTAACTTGCACCATCAGTCTTTCAAAGTGTGCCAAGTCAGGCGTTTGATGGCCCGGCACCTTGGCCAAGTCATCGTATCGTCTTAGGCGAACCGCCTCTGAGTAATATGGCAAATTTTCAAATACACCAATTTGTGTGCCATCAAATACGCCGCCCTGCAACTCAAGACTGTGCTTGGAGGCTTGCGAAAGGTCTGCCCAATAGCCTGCATCGACGGAACACAAATAGCGTTTGGCATCGACGTGCAACTTAATGGGTTCTAAAACTGCATCGGGAAATAAACTTCTTAAGAATGGCAAGGCCACAAATTGATGCAAGTCATCTTTGGTAGGCAAAGTATCAGCTGGCACCAGACTGGGACGATCGGGACTCAACATATGGCCCAGATCGTGCAGCAAGGCAGCCACAATCGTTTCAGGTGTCTCATTTGACTTCTCTGCCAAAGCAGCACACTGCAAGGCATGATCGAGCTGGCTGACGGCCTCTTTTCCGTACCAAGTGGTGGCACGACTGCTCAAGAGTTGCACAATTTCAGGAATTGACAAGGACATAGTGAAACATCTTTCAGGTAACTACCGAGCACGAACGCCAATGATAGCGAAACGCAACTTAGAGCACAGAAAATCAATGACTGCCACTGTGATCAAAATCAACAAAATGACAAACGACATTTGTTGAAATTCCATGGTTCTAATTTGCTCAGACAAGATCAAGCCAATACCACCGGCACCCACAATGCCAATGATGGACGCACTGCGTGTATTCGATTCAAAGGCATAAAGGACTTGGCTTAACAACACAGGCATCAACTGAGGCAAGATGCCAAAACGAACCGAGGTGAGCTTAGATCCGCCAGTTGAAAGAACGCCTTCAACAGGCTTATGATCAGCCGTCTCTATGGCCTCAGAAAACAACTTGCTGAAAATTCCAAGGTCGGCCATGAACAAAGCCAGTACACCTGCAAAGGGGCCCAATCCAACCACGTTAATCCAGATCAAGGCCCAAATTAAAATATCAACGCCGCGCAGTGTATCGAAACTGCGTCTTGCCATAAATTGAATCAACCTGTTGAAGGTGGTGTTTCGGGCAGCCAGAAAACCAAGCGGAAAAGCGGCCAATGCTGCTGACAATGTACCCAATAAGGCAATGGCCAAGGTTTCCAGTACGGCATATAGATAAACTTTGGTCATTGCCCACGATTCGGGATTGGGAGGCAGCATCAGTACCACCATCTTGCCCAATTCACTCAGCCCGCCCCACAAGCGCGCAAAGGTCATTTCTAATTTGTAAATGCCAAAGACAAGCACAGCCAAGGCAACCAAGCCAATGAAAATGGCCATCAAGTTGTCTTGGTAGAAGGGTTTGAAATGACTCGCATAGCGGCGGCGAAGCAACTCGCGCGAGGCTAAATCGGACGACTCCAAATGGTTGACAGTCACATCACTCATGACTTGGCTTCCAGTCCAATGAGTTTGTGACGAATGCGCTCGGTCACGGCGTCAATGATCATGACCGTTACAATGATCATGACCAACAAGGCACTGACGTCTGCGTAGTAAAACTTTCTGATCACTTCAAGCAATGTTTGGCCAATGCCACCAGCGCCTACGAAGCCTAAAACGGATGCGCCTCTGACATTGATTTCAAAGCGCAGCAAGGCGTAGCTTGCAAAATTAGAAGCAACTTGCGGCAAAACAGCAAAACGAATTTTGTGCAACCAGTTGCCGCCAGTAGCAACCACGCCATCAACCGGCTTCATGTCGATGTTCTCGACCACTTCAGCAAACAGTTTGCCCAGAGCACCTGCGGTGTGAATGGCCAAAGCCAAGATACCAGGCAAGGGCCCTAAACTAAAGGCAACAACAAAGATCAGTGCGAAAACCAATTCAGGCACTGTTCTGGAAAATTCCATAAGCCGGCGAGTTAAAAACACCACGCCCTTGCTCTGCGTCAAATTTTGACTGGCCAAGAAACACAAGATTAATGCTGCGATAGCACCCAACAAGGTGCCCAAATAGGCCATTAACAGGGTTTCACCCATCAGGGCTAACCACTTCTTCCAGCCCCAAAACCATTCAGCAGGATCTGAAATAACGGGGCGACCGTTTTCTAAGTGCAGGATTCTGTCGATGTAGCTGGCAAAACCACCAATGTGCTGGTACAACTTGGAGAAAGATATTTCAGCAACATGGCTAGACAAAAGAACCAACACAGCCAACAACAAAAGGCCTAGCCAAAGCTGGCGACGTTTTAACGCCACCGCTTGGGCATAGGCCATCTCCATTGATTTGGAATGGAGAACGTTCACGGTTGATTACCTTTTGCGCAAGCTGTCAACGAACTTGTTCAATTCGATAACTGGCAAATAAGCTTCATGCGTCACAGTCTGGTAAGGCTCATTCTTGCCGTCGGACAACTTGTCAAATGCTGATTTGTCTTTCTGATGCACATTCAGGAAGGCCTGTTCAATTCGTTTTTTCAGATCAGCAGGCAAGCTGTCCAAATAAGCAACAGGGCTGTTCACAATTTGGTCTGACTTGAAAATGATTCGAAAGTCTTCTTTTTTGACCATGCCTTTGTCTGACATCCGAATAAGTTCTGAGTCTGTTTCATTGTTCCACCAGTTGGCAGCCACATCGACAGTGCCTTGGTTCAAAGCCATCACGGCGTTGACGTGGCTACCGGTGTAAACGACTTTGCTGAAATGCTCTTCAGGGTTGATTTTCATGCCGTGCATTGCAAAGCGGGGCACGTTGTTACCCGATGTTGAATTGGGATCGACCAAACCTAAGTTTTTACCCTTCAAATCGGCAATGGTTTGATAAGGCGAGTTCGCCTTGACATAAAACACAGCGTGGTAACCTTTGACACCCCCCCTGGCAACTTCAATGGCAAAGGGGGTAGTTTTCACGCCAATCATCCGCGCACGGGCGTATGAAGCAGGACCGTAGTAAGCAATGTGAATTTGCTCTGCACGCTGGCCTTCAATGACAGCTGCGTAGTCACCGACCACCCGCAACTTCACAGGTACGCCAATTTCTTTTGACAAATAGGCACCAAACTCTTTGTAACGCTCAGTCACTTGCGCTGCATTTTCAGAAGGAATGGTGGCAAAAATCAATTCAGGGTATTTGGCTTTCCAGTCTTGGGCTTGGGCAGAGACTGCCAACACACTAGTGGCTGCAAACGCAAGAATAGCGCGGCGATTGATCAACATAAAAGTTCCCTTATAAAAAAATGAAAGAAATACCCAGTGATAAAACTAAGCGTGGTTGATTGGGCGATTCAAAGGAATCACTTTGGAAGAATTCAAAACTTCTTGCGTGGTCAGCGCTGGATCGTTGGCCTCAATGCCATAGAGGCTTTGAGCCAAGTTCTCTGTAAATTGTTCTGGTACGTCATCGAAGACCACGCGGCCTTCCGTCATGCCCACCAATCGATCGCAATAAGCTCGCGCAATATCGAGGTCGTGCAAATTACAAATGACCGTTATGCCCATGTCTTTGTTAATGCGCTTCAAGGCATCCATGACCATTTGCGTATTTTTAGGATCTAGCGATGCAATAGGCTCGTCAGCTAAAATAATCTGGGGCCTCTGCAGCAATGCACGGCAGATGGCTACACGCTGTTGCTGCCCACCTGAAAGTTGGTCGCACCGTTGGGCGGCAAATTCGGCCATACCAAATCGGTCCAATGTTTCCAAAGCATCCAGCTTGTCTGCGTCGCTCCACATGGATAACATGGCTCGCCAAGTGGGCACCGTGGTTAAACGCCCCATGAGTACGTTGGTCAGTACATCCAAGCGCCCAACCAAATTGAATTGCTGAAAGACCATGGCGCAATTGCGACGCCACTCATTCAAGGCCACACCCTTGAGGTCGGTTGCAACGGTACCGTCATACTCAATTGAGCCATGGGTGGGTTCGTTCAGACGATTGATCATTCGAAGCAATGTTGATTTGCCGGCGCCTGAACGTCCGATGATACCCACGAAACTTCCAGATTTCACTTCGAGAGAAACACGGTCAACTGCCGTGTTCTCTCCGAACTGCTTGCTTAAATTGCGAATTGTTAATAACTGCATATTTTTCAATCTGGAGTGCAATGAAGCAAGACAAAGAATTTATAAAGGTTATGTTAGAAATGTTTCAATATCGTGACGCACTTACACCACGCGCACCCCGCCACGCCATACTGCACGGATGATGGGTTGGTGCCGACCACCTGGTAGATTAATCATGCGAACTTGCACAAAGTCGGATCGCAAACCCACCTCAAGACTACCCCGGTCGTGAAGTCCTATCGATTTAGCCGGATTGCGACTGACCAAGACCACTGCCTGTGGCAAGCTTAAATCGGTGGTTTCGGTTAGGCGAACAGTGGCTGACATCAAACTGCCAGGCACGTAGTCGGAAGACAAAATGTCGACCAGGCCTAATTTAGCCAATTCAATGGCAGACACGTTGCCAGAATGCGAACCGCCACGAACCACATTGGGTCCGCCCATGATGGTCAACATCTTGCGGGCCCTAGCCGCTTGAGCGGCCGCAACGGTGGTGGGAAACTCACACACAGTAGCCCCTTCAGCAAATGCCTCTTCCACATGAGCTACTGTGGTGTCGTCATGGCTGGCCAGTGTAATTTGATTGTCTTGACAGTATTGGGTGAGATAGGCGCGGTGAGGTTTGGCATAACGTGCCTGCGCATCTTTGGCCATGGCCACACGCTCTTCAAATTTCTGTTTGGTCCAGCCTTTTTTGCCAGAAAAATAGATCCAGGCATGTTCAATGTTTTCCCATTGGCGCTGACCGGGTGTGTGATCCATGACTGAAATCATTTTGACCAATGGGTGCCCAGAGAATGGTGAAAACAAATCAAGCGTGTTAGGGGCTGGCAATTCACAGCGAACATGCAAGAAATGATCGGCGCGAAGCACGTCACGGCTTACAAAATCCGACATACAGCTTAGGACCGTATCCCAATCGTTGCCGCGGACGCTGTCAGGATCGGCCTCCCCCACGCCTAGAGCATCTAGCACCGTGGTAATGCCTGCCGCTGCAATTTCAGCGTCGTGCGCCAAAAGTGCAGGTGCATCGTCCCAGCGAACTTTGGGCCTCGGCATCATGTGCCGCTCAAAGTTATCGGTATGAACTTCTATCAGGCCTGGAATTAAATAGTCACCCTCGAAATCAGTCGCTTGATTCACCGATGAAGGACCTTGATCGATCTGCTGAATCAACCCGTTTTGGCAAGTAAGGCTTCCCTTTACAACTTCGTCTTGAAGAACCAGTTGTGCATTTTTTATAACAAGAGAAATGGTGGATGGCGAGTTCATAAATTTGAATTTAAAGAGCGCATGACCACAGTCCGATTGACAACTTTTTGTGCCACCGCGTCATCGTGAAAAATTCCAAGAATGGCAATGCCCTTGTTGCGGGCTTGAACAATCATATCGATCACAGTTTGGGTATTGCTAGGGTCCAAGGAGGCCGTGGGCTCGTCCAACAACAGCAAAGGTCTCGGTTTGATAAAGCTTCTTGCTAAGTTAATTCGCTGCTGTTCACCACCAGAAAATGTTGCTGGTGGAAGTTGCCATAGTGATTCAGGAATTCGCAATCGAGTTAGCCAGCGAGCAGCCTCTTCTCGAGCTTGCTCGAGCGTGATGGTGCCACTGCCACTTTCAAGCAAAGGCTCGGCCACAATGTCAATTGCCGCAACTCGTGGAATGACTCTAAGGAATTGACTCACATAAGCTATCGAGTGGCTCCGAAAATGTAAAACTGTGCGAGCGCTGGCTTGCGTCATGTCCAGCAATTGACCTTCTTTGCTGCGCACTAATATTTCACCAGAACTAGCGCGGTAGTTGCCAAAGGCCAGTTTCAATACCGTGCTTTTTCCCATGCCTGACGGACCACTTAAGCGAACACATTCACCCGGATTCAAGCTCAAATTGAAGTCTTGTAAAACGGTCAATTCAGTGCTGTGTTGTAAATGCAATGTAAATTTCTTACTCAGATTGTTCATCTGCAGCATGGGCTTCTTTTCAGTGTTTTGAAGAGTCATGGCTGCAATACCGAGGAAACCAACAATTGGGTATACGGGTGCTGAGGGTCGTCTAGCACTTGGTCGGTCAAACCTGTTTCAACCGCTTCACCGTTTTGCATCACCAACATGCGTTGAGCAAGCAGCCTTGCCACCGCTAAATCGTGCGTCACAACAATGGCAGCGAGGTTCATTTGGCGTGTCAGGGTGCGCATCATGTCCAGCAGTTTGGCCTGCACAGACACATCCAAACCCGACGTGGGCTCGTCCATGAACACCAAACGAGGCTGGGTAATTAAATTGCGCGCAATTTGTAGCCTTTGGCGCATACCACCAGAGAAGGTGTTCGGGCGATCGTCAATTCGGGTGGGGCTAATTTCGACCCGTTCTAACCAATCGATGGCTTGCTCACGCAATTGCCCATAATGGCGCTGCCCCAAGGCCATCAATCGCTCGCTCACATTGGCGCCTGCTGACACATTCATGCGAAGTCCATCTGCTGCATTTTGATGAACAAATCCCCAATCGGTTCGGGCCAACATGCGTCTTTGTGCCTCAGACATTTCATAAATATTCTGCAAGCCTTGATGGCGCAGATCAAAGGACACATGGCCTGCACTGGGCGTATGGCGCGCAGCTACTGCGTTGAGCAAGGTGGTTTTGCCCGAGCCAGACTCACCCACAATGGCCAAGACTTCGCCCGGCCAAAGATCAAAAGAGATGTCGCGAACCACGTTGCGCTTGCCGTAAGCACAGGACAGGCTTTGGACTCGCATCAACGGCGGTGTGGCATCTAAATCATTCATGCTGCCACCTGCCGTTTGCCGCAGTAGTCGCTGTCTGAGCAAACAAACATTTTTTTGCCTTGATCGTCCATGATCACTTCATCCAAGAAACTCTCGTTGGACCCACAAAGTTCACAGACCGCCTGCCAACGCTGCACCTCAAAGGGGTGATCCTCAAAGCCCAAGCTCTCAACGTTGGTGTAGGGCGGAACAGCGTAAATGCGTTTTTCACGTCCTGCTCCAAACAACTGCAAGGCAGGGTTCTGATGCATTTTGGGATTGTCAAATTTTGGAATGGGCGACGGCGACATGATGTACCGACCGTTGACCAAAACAGGATAGTCATAGGTGCTTGAGATGTGTCCGTAATGCGCCAAGTCTTCAAACAAATTGACGTGCATGAGGCCATACTCTTGTAAGGCATGAAGTTTTCTGGTTTCTTCTTCTCGAGGCTCTAAGCGTTGCATCGGCTCTGGCACAGGCACCTGGTAAACCAACACCTGCCCTTCCTGCAGGGGCGTTTCAGGAATACGGTGACGCGTTTGAATGATGCTAGCGGCAGTGGTGTCGGTCGTCACAACAACCCCTGTGGTTCTTTGAAAGAAGCGCCTAATGTTGACAGCGTTGACGGTGTCGTCAGAGCCCTGGTCAATCACCTTGAGCACATCGGAGGGCCCAATGATGGAGGCAGTGACCTGAATTCCGCCTGTGCCCCATCCGTAGGGCAATGGCATCTCGCGCGAGCCAAATGGCACCTGGTAGCCAGGAATGGCAACCGCCTTCAAAATAGCACGGCGAATCATGCGCTTGGTGCGTTCGTCCAAATACGCAAAATTAATTTGCGGATCACGCACGGGCGCAAGTTCGACGAGCTCATTCAGAGGCATGGTCATCCTTTGGCAGGGCATGTGACTGCCGCATTTTTCTCACCAATTCCAATTCGGATTGGAAGTCAACGTAATGTGGTAATTTCAGGTGCTGCACAAACCCCGAACTTTCCAAACTGTCGCTGTGAGACATCACAAATTCTTGCATTTGCGCGGGTGCAGTCACGGTCTCGCCTAATTCGTCGGCACGCAATGCGCGATCGACCAAGGCCATGGCCATGGCTTTGCGCTCGCTGTGACCAAAGGCCAAGCCATAGCCCCGCGTAAACTGCGGCGGCTGCGTTTGACTGCCCTGAAATTGGTTGATCATTTGACATTCCGTGACGGGAATGTCACCCACAGAAATTTCAAATCCAAGTTCTTCAGGCACGATGCAAACATCAACAGTGCCAAAGCGAATCTCGCCCACAAAAGGATGTGACTCAGAATAGCCACGCTGCGTAGAGTAGGCCATGGCCAGTAAAAAACCTTCGTCTGCACGCGCCAAGTTTTGGAGTCTGGCCGACCGGTTGGCGGGAAATCTGACTGGCTGTCGCGTCAAGTCGAAGGGATCTGGATCGCCCTCCTCAGGCAATTGTCCTTCTAGCAAGCTTTCATGATTGAGAAGATCGACCACCCTAGGTGTTGGCTCGTTGTTGACAGGGGCTGTGCGCGCCTCAGGCGCCGCTTTCCCAGTTGCAAGCAAACTGAAATCTAACAATCGTTGCGTGTAGTCGTAGGTAGGGCCCAACACTTGGCCACCTGGCAGGTCTTTGAATGCAGCCGATATGCGGCGCGCAATGTGCATTCCAGCGGTATTGAGGGGTTGGGTATAACCCAGCCTAGGCAATGTAGCGCGGTAGGCACGCAACAAAAATATGGCCTCCACCAAATCGCCTGCACTTTGCTTGATGGCCAGGGCCGCCAACTGCGGGTCGTAAACAGAGCCCTCTGTCATGACGCGGTCGACGCTCAAACGGAGCTGCTGACGAATCTGCGCCACGCTCAGCTCTGGAACATTTGGATCACCACGTCGCTGCTGCGCTAGCAATTCATAACTGTTGAGGATGGCGGTTTCGCCCCCTTTAACTGCAACGTACATGGGTTCAGTCCTTCACTTGGGTTGATCGGGGCAAACCAATCAAGCTTTGCTTGTGGGTGAAGAAAAAGTCAACGCCGCAGGGCGCATGAACTTGGCTGTTTCGGCGCTCTGATACAAAATTATCTGAAAGGCCCACCAACTTCAAATGTTTCGTGCCATTGACACCAGGGCCACTTAGCGTCCAAGCGTCTTGGCTGGGCTTTGAGTCAAAGTCCAACACTTGCACCACGCAGGTGGCAGACTGCTCCGGATATTGGGCATTGCCCTGGGCAAAATTTTCAAAAGCTGGCAACTCGTGGGCATCGGCAACCCACACAAAATCAGCTTGGCTGGCATCAGTCACCAAAGTGCAGCCCGTGTGAAATCTGAGCCAAGCTGCGGCATCACTGCTGGCAAAACCAGCAGAAAGCCATACTTTGCAGTCTTGGTCTAACAAAGCCAAGAGCAAAGCCGCTGCAGCAGCATGGGCGTTTTGAGGAACCTGCATGTTGGGATTTGACAAACTCAAATCAAGGGCCTGCGGCTGTCCAGGCAAAGACAGTGCCACCAGCGATTGGCGAAAAACGGCCTGACTGCAAAGTGTAGGATTGGAAAATCCACGGCCCATGTCTTTCAAAGATGGCTGTATCACGCGTCTTCCCCTTCTCCTTGGGAACCTTGACCTGCTTCTCGCGCCACCGTGAAAAACTCTACCTTGGTGGCTTGCGCCTGCGCATTGTTTTCTTGCATTTGCTCAGACAACAAAGCACTGATAGGACGCAATAGCAATTGATCCCAATGATGGTGCAAAGCGGGTTCTTGCAAAAGCGCATCTGCAACGGCTGCAAGCTGGGCATGCCGATGCGAGCTGCCCATGACATAGGCCACACCCACTTGTTGGCAACCTGTTAAATGGGCATCTGGCTTCAAAACACAGCGAGTCAAGCTCACTTCACCCAAATTAAAGCGCTGGCCTGTACCACCCGCCCGACCCTGTACCATCATGAGGCCCGTCTCTGAGGGGCGCAGCCATTCCAAATTACCTAAGCATTGGCTGGCCAAATATTCTTCTAACAAGGCCTCTGGCGCTCTGGCTAAGAGCGCCATCCATGTTTGCCTAGCGGCCAAGGATTGTGGCAAGTCCTTGCGGGAGCTGATGTAATCGTTGTGCAACATTGTTTTGATACGCTATAGGTTCAAATTTACAAAACTAGCATTTCAACTTTGTGACTTTTTAAGAATTTTTGTCACAAACAATTCAATTTATGTCCACACCATTTCGACACGCGGCTTACTTTGCTCCGGTTTCACAATCTCAGGCTTGGGACCTTGGATCCCAATGGCTAGGGCGCTGTGCTTATCAATTCACAACTCTCAAACAGCCGGAATTTGAAAACTTGAGTGCGGAATTGTTTGAGCAATTAACACGCACACCCAGACTCTATGGCTGGCATGCCACCCTTAAGGCCCCCTTCGAATTGAATTCAAACTCAAGACTTGCAGAACTTCAGGCTGCATTCAAGAAACTGGCCAACCAGACTGTTAGCGCATTTCACCTGCCTCTGAAATTGGCCGACATGGGTGATTTCCTCGCCTTGGTCCCATCACAACCCAGCCCAGAATTGCAAGCCTTGGAAGACCTCTGTGTCCGGCAGCTGCACCACCTTGCTCTGCCCCTTTCGGAAGAAGAACTTCAAAGAAGAACAGGCGCAGGTTTAACGGAAAGGCAAAGTGAGCTGCTTCACGAGTGGGCATACCCTTTTGTCATGGATCAATTTCAATTTCACATGACGCTATCGGGCTCATTGAAAAACGTTGATCCTCAACAAAAGGCTGATTTGACTGCAGCGGCCCTTGAATGGTTCGCGCCTGTGTTAGAAAATGGCCTTGACATTGATGCCGTCACTTGGTTTTCTCAAGACCAAAAGAATGGCAACTTTAGGTGGGTTGAACGTTTCGAACTAGGCCCATCAAATTGCGCTTGATTTACATCGTGGGCCCATCAGGCGCGGGCAAAGATAGCTTGCTCAATGGGCTGCGCCAAGATTTGGCTGGCATGGACAACCCTCCCCCTTTGTATTTTGCACAACGCACCATCACAAGAAGTCACCATCAAAGCAACGAACACCATGAGTCCGTTGATGAATCAATCTTTGAGTCTCTTTTAAATAGCGATGCATTTTCCTTGAACTGGCTTGCCAATAGATTGCACTATGGCATTCGACACACAGAAATGGCCCATATGTCTGAGGGCAAGTGGGTCATGGTTAATGGTTCTCGTGCTTATTTAGAAGAAGCAAAACTGCGATTCCCCGGACTCACTGTGTTGCACATTACAGCACCCGTCGAAATTTTACGCACTAGGCTTTTGTCGAGAGGTCGAGAAGATGAACAAGCCATCGAAGCCAGACTGAGTCGATTACAAAGCTTTGCCCCTGAACCTCAAGATTTGTGTTTGTCCAATGTGGGAAGTTTGGCAGAAAGCCAAGCCACTCTGAAATATTTATTGCAAAAACGAACAGGAATTTCTTTTGGCAAGCTTTAAATAAAGTGATTGAGTCAATTCGTTGAGTCACTTAATTTTGTATGATGATTAACGCCGAATATATATTCATCCTGCAAGGAAATACGATGCAAGAAGTCCGCCAATACGATGACACGACAGACAAAACCAAGGTCGTTGAACTATGGCAAAAGGTTTTTGGATATGAAACGGCGCACAACGATCCGAACTTAACCATTTCAAAAAAATTAGCAGTCAATGATGGACTGTTCTTCGTCGTTGTTGATAATTCTCAAATCATTGGAACCATCATGGCGGGCTACGACGGACATCGTGGCTGGTTGTATTCTGTCGCCGTTGATCCCAACAAGCGACTCAGGGGTTTGGGAAGTTTGCTTGTTCATCATGCCGAAGCAGAACTTGAAAAATTAGGCTGCTTGAAAGTCAAACTACAAATACTGGCTTCAAATCAATCTACGGCCGCTTTCTACGAATCTCTTGGCTATGCGGTTGAGCCCAATATCAGCATGGGCAAGTTGTTGTGATACCAAGATGATGGAAAAATGATCTTATGAAAAACAATCCTTTTTTGCAGCCAGGTCAATTTTTTAAAGGCAACCTGCATACGCACTCGAATATTTCAGATGGAAAATTATCGCCAGAGGAAGTTTGTCGCACGTACCAAGAAAATGGCTACGACTTCATCTGTCTTTCTGATCACTTTTTACCGGTATTCGACTTTCCCGTCAGTGATACCCGTGCGTTTAGAACACAGAACTTCACAACCATCTTAGGTGCTGAGGTTCACTTGCCCTCCACCACCCTTGGCGAGAAGTGGCATATCTTGGCTAACGGGCTGCCACTCGATTTTGAACCACCCAAACAAAATGAGCGCGCGCCGGAATTGGCTGCAAGATGTGCAGCGGCAGGCGCATTCGTCACCATCGTCCATCCGGAGTGGTATGGCATTGGTGTTGAAGACGTTCTTAGCATTGAGTCAGCGCACGCCATTGAGGTTTACAACCACACTTCAGCCCTCCGAGCTGCACGTGGAAATGGATGGGGGTTGTTAGATCAATTGCTATCTAGAGGTCATCATTTGAATGCCTTAGCCACAGATGACGCTCACTTTCAAATTGACGATGCCTTTGGAGGATGGGTGATGGTTAAAGCGCAAGAGCGTGATCCTGATGCACTTTTAGAAGCTCTTAAAGTTGGCCACTATTATTCTTCGCAAGGTCCTGAAATCTACGATATTCGATTTGAAGCAGATGAAGTGATTGTTGATTGTTCGCCCGCTTATGGCGTGTACCTTCTAGGCAAAGGATCACGTGCAGTACAAAGTGAAGTTCGAGGTCAAACTACTGCAAGACTTGACGCATCACGCATGGGTAAAGGTGGAGTGATGCGCGTGACAGTGGTGGACGATAAAGGACGTGCCGCTTGGAGCAATCCAATGTGGCGGTCGTAAAACATGTTCGAGCCCCGCACCTAGAGTCTAACTTTTCACGTGCACAGTGACTGCACTGAGTGCAAAATCTACGAAATTGCTGGGAAAACTGTAATTTACAGTTTTCGTTCAATTACACGAAATATTACACGTCGGCTATTTTCGTCTGTAAGTAGTTGATTTATAAGGGTTTTTGAGGAGCCTGGATTTCTGTTAATCAGAGGTTCTCTGGTCAAAACTTAGGTCAATGTTTAGGTAAATTTTTGCCAGTCGCAACACGTTTTCTTACACGTTCGGTGGCAAAAAGCAAGCGACAAAAATCAATCTGCACAAAGCATTTACCACCCAAGCTCTGACATCATTATTTGTCTACTGATTTGGGGTAACGCCAAGTTGAAAGTAGCGGTTGAGTTGGTTTGATAGCCTAGGAGAAATCCTTCAGAAACTCTGACTTTGGCTCAACGCTGCACACAAGTAACTGGTCTCTGGCGCGGCCGAAAAAAAAACCGCCAGACCCTGATAGGCACTGGCGGTTTTTTCATGCAGCAGGTGCTGCAGACTTTACTTCTTATCGCTGAAGTAGCCAGAGGTGACTTTCCAGCGGCCATCGGTGATTTGCGACATGCGTGAAGCATTGCTGCCCAAGCGCTTGGTCGGGCTGAACGTCATCTCGCCTGAGCCGAAAATATCGGGCGGGATCACCATCGTGTCCATGGCCTTGATGATGCTCTCGGTGGTCACATTGTTACCAGACTTTTCAACAGCGCGCAGGAAAGAATCGATGGCGTTGTAACCATAGACCGAGAACACAGTCGGGTCTTCGTTGAACTTGGTCTTGTACTTGTTGGCCCAGAAGCGGATGGGCTGCGCGACCTCGTCCAGATAAGGGTGCTGGGTCGACATGGTGGCGTAAAAGCCATTCATGGCGGGGCCACCCAATTTGTGGATTAAATCGGTGTAAGCAGCACTCGAACCCAGGAAGGTTGGGTTGAAGCCCAAACGACGTGCCGTGGCAACTCCTCCAATGGTCTCGCGGATGATGGTGCCCATGACCACGAAGTCGCACTTGGACGATGCCAGTTTTTGCATCTGCGATGCAAAGTCAGTGGCGCCACGTTTGTAGGTGGTGACTTCGGCAAACTGCATGCCCATGCTCTTGAGGCCTTCTTCGGCACCGCGAAACACTTCCAGACCGAATTCATCGTCTTGGTGCATCGCACAAATTTGCTTGGCGTTCTTTTCTTTGACCAGTATAGGCAAGCCCAGGCGCATCTGGTCGTAGTAGGTCGCGGCAAAGGAGTACTTGAGCTTATGGAAGGGCTCATACATTTCTCGTGCAGCCGTGACCGGGAAGAAGTTGATCACGTTCTTCTGGAACTGGACTGGCATGGCCGCCATGTTTTGCGCCGTGCCAATGTGGCCGATCATGGCAAATATCTTGTCCTGGTTAACCAGTTTTTGCGCGGCCAGCACGGCGCGGCGTGGGTCATAGGCCGAGTCTTCGACCAGCAGTTTGAACTTGCGGCCATTGATGCCGCCTTGCTCATTGGCTTCGTCCACGCGCAGCATCATGCCCAGGCGCACTTGCTTGCCAAAGCCCGCCAACGGACCAGACAAGTCCTGGATCGATCCGAGCGTGATTTCGTTTTTGGACACGCCTTGCGTCTGGGCCATGGACGCGCCAGCGGTCAGGACCATCGCTGCAGCGATCAGGTTGAGTTTGAGTTTCATGTTGCAGGTCTCCTGTTGTAGAAAAAGGTGAGGTGAATCAGCGGTACATCGCTTCGATTTGCGGCGCATATTTCTTCTCGATCAATTTGCGCTTGAGCTTCATGGTCGGCGTGAGTTCTTCGTCTTCGGCGCTCAGCTGGGTGTCGAGCAACCAGAACTTTTTGATTTGCTCGACACGGGCAAATTTTTTGTTGACCCTGTCAAGCTCGGCTTGAATCAGGCTTTGCACTTCGGCACTGTGTGTCAGGCTGGCGTAGTTGGAGAAAGGCACGTCGTTGTCCTGTGCGTACTTCTCGACGTTCTCTTGGTCAATCATGACGATCACGGTCAGATAAGGGCGTTTGTCACCAATGACCACCGCGTCGGTGACGTAAGGCGAAAATTTCAATTCGTTTTCCAATTCACTGGGGGTGATGTTCTTGCCACCTGCCGTGATGATGATGTCTTTCATCCGGTCCGTGATGCGGAAAAACCCTTCCTCGTCCACCACACCCACGTCGCCCGTGTGCAACCAGCCGTCGGCATCGAGAGTTTCAGCCGTTTTTTCAGGCAGGTTCAGGTACCCCATGAACACATTGGGCCCACGCACCAGAATTTCACCGGTCACGGGATCCAGACGCATCTCGTTGTACTCGGCAGCCGGGCCAATGGAGCCGGGCTTGATGCGGTCGGCGGGTACGCCGGTGGCCGCACCGCAGGTCTCGGTCATGCCCCAGACCTCGAGCATGGGCAAGCCCAGCGCCAAATACCAACGCACCAGATCGGGGGAAATAGGGGCTGCACCCGTGACCAGAAAACGTGCACGGTGGATGCCTATCATCTTGCGTACGTTATTGAGGGCCAACAAACGCGCCATATGAAAGCGCAATTTGAGGCTACTGGGCACAGGCTTTTTCGCCAGCACTAAGTCGGCCACCTGGTGACCCACGCCAATCGCCCAGCCGTACACCGCTTGCTGTATGCCGCCCGCCTCCTTGAGCGCGATCATCACGCCCGAGTAAAACTTCTCCCACACGCGGGGCACGGCCGTGAACACGGTGGGTGCGATTTCGCGCACGTTTTCGGGCACGGTTTCGGGGTTCTCGACAAAGTTGAGTTTGGCCCCGGTGTACATCGAGAAATACTCGCCGCCCATGCGCTCGGCAATGTGGCACAGCGGCAAGAAGCACATGCATTCGTCGCGCTCGTCGCGGGCGATGAGTGTGTTGTAGCCACGCACTGTAAAGACCAAACCGTGGTGGCTGTGCATGCCGCCCTTGGGTTTGCCGGTGGTGCCCGAGGTGTATACCAAAATTGCCAACTCTTCGGGCTTGCAAGCTGCGCTGCGCTGCATGAGCATGTCAGGGTGTTGCTGGGCGTGTTCGCGGCCCAAGGCTTGCAGCTGCTTCAGGCTGATGACCATCGGGTCGTGGAAGTCGCGCAGACCCTCCATGTCGAACACCACGATTTTTTGCAGCAAGGGTAAGCTGGCACGCACGGCCAGGGCCTTGTCAAGCTGTTCGTCGTCTTCGACAAAGAGCACGCGGGTACCTGAGTCTTCGCACAGGTAATGCACTTGCTCGGGCGCATCGGTAGGGTAGATGCCGTTGGAGATGCCCCCCGCACTCAGCACGGCCAGGTCGCACAGCACCCACACGATGTTGGTGTTGGACAGAATGGAAGCGGTGTGGCGCGCCTCAAAACCCAGCGCCATCAGGCCGTGGCCGATCTCGCGCACGGCTTGGCCGGTCTCGTTCCAGGTCCAGCTGCGCCAGATGCCCAAGTCTTTTTGGCGCATCCAGACATTGGGGCCGCGAGCGGCCACCGCATTCCAGAAAATGGCAGGGATGGTCTCGCCTGCCATGACGACATTTTTTTGCGGCGCAATGCCGGAGGTGTCCCAGAGTTGGCTCATGTTTTATCTCCAGGTTTTCTTCTTTTTCCAACGGCGGTCGGCGCGCACGCCCTCTTCCTTCATACCCAAGTAGAACTCCTTGATGTCCTCTTTTTCACGCAAACGTGCGCAGGTGTCTTCCATCACGATGCGGCCGTTTTCCAGCACATAACCGTAGTCCGAGGCGTTGAGGGCCATGTTGGCGTTTTGCTCGACGAGCAAGATGGTGGTGCCGCGCTCGCGGTTGATGCGCACCACGATCTCGAAGATTTCCTTGGTCAGTTTGGGACTCAGGCCCAAGCTTGGTTCGTCCAGCAAGATCAGGTCGGGGTTGGCCATCAGCGCCCTGCTGATCGACAGCATTTGCTGCTGACCACCCGAGAGCAAGCCAGCATCTTGCGCAGCCCGCTCGCGCAAGATGGGGAAGTAGTTGTAAACGGCTTCCATGTCGCGCGCCACGCCATCGCGGTCCTTGCGGGTGTAGGCGCCCATGAGCAGGTTGTCGCGAATCGACAGCAGCGGGAAAACCTCGCGCCCCTCGGGCACATGCATCAAGCCGCGCTGCACGATGATGGCCGGGTCTTGCGCGGTGATGCTTTGGCCCTTAAATTCGATCGAGCCTTTGCGCGGGTCAATGATGCCGCTGATGGTTTTCAAGATGGTGGTCTTGCCCGCGCCATTGGAGCCGAGCACAGTGGCAATCTCGCCTTGGCGCACCTGCAGGCTCACGCCGCGAATCGCCTTGATCGGGCCGTAGGCGCTTTCCACGTTGAGCAGCTTTAGCATCACGTTGTCAT
>Ga0214921_10003350_pt1 | contig 24632 bp, 25 predicted proteins | sample LL1505_MetaG_FD_177992 | JGI IMG/M metagenome (GOLD analysis project Ga0214921, IMG submission 177992) | Freshwater microbial communities from Lake Lanier, Atlanta, Georgia, United States - LL-1505 | ecosystem: Environmental > Aquatic > Freshwater > Lake | place: USA: Georgia | collected...
GTGTAGTTGCGGGTTGGCCCAATTTAATGTACCCAAGACCAACGCTTTTTAGAGTTTCTAGCTTCCTATTTATTGCAGGAATACTATTGAAGAAATCGCAAGCCTCCTCGACAGTCATAGCAAGAACATCTGAAATATTTTTACCCTTGTATACAATCTCTAGCGCCTCACGGTTGTAACGTTTCCCCTTACATACATCACAAGTCACATACACATCTGGTAAAAAGTGCATTTCGATTTTTATTATTCCGTCACCCTTACAGTTTTCACAGCGACCGCCCTTGACATTAAAACTGAATCTTCCGGCGGTATAGCCCCGTATCTTTGCCTCGGATGTCATGGCAAATAATTCACGAATGTCATTAAATGCACCAGTGTATGTTGCTGGGTTACTACGTGGAGTTCGTCCGATAGGGCTTTGATCAATATCGATTACTTTATCTAGATTTTCTGTACCCTCTATGGCTTTACACTTTCCTGCCGGCTCTTGGCTTCGGTGATATTCCTGACTCAAACGACGAGCTAAAATATCATTTATAAGCGAGCTCTTGCCTGAGCCTGATACTCCGGTAACAACAGTCATGATTCCTAGTGGAATTTCGGCAGTAACATCTTTTAGATTATGCTCGGTGGCACCAACAATCTTTAGGGATTTGCCGTTTGATTTGCGACGCTCTTTAGGAACTTCGATAGATTTTGCACCACTTAGGTACTGGCCTGTCAAAGAATCTTTTACTTTAGCTACCTCAGCAGGACTTCCGGCGGCCACAACCTTTCCTCCGTGCTCACCAGCAGCTGGACCAATATCTATTACGTAGTCGGCCATGCGAATTGTATCTTCATCATGCTCAACAACAATCACAGTATTGCCAAGCTCCTTTAGCCGCATAAGTGTAGCAATTAGCCTGTCATTATCACGCTGGTGCAAACCTATTGATGGTTCGTCTAGAATATACAAAACGCCCATAAGACTTGAGCCGATTTGAGTGGCCAAACGAATACGCTGGGCTTCGCCACCCGCTAAGGTATTCGCACTTCGATCAAGACTTAGATAACTTAAGCCGACGTCATTTAAGAAAGTTAGCCGAGCCAAAACTTCTTTTGTAATTTGGTTAGCAATTTTTTGTTCTTGCTCTCCCAGTTTTAGGCTCTTGTAATAAGAAAGGGCATCTTCAACGGTCATTTCTGAAATATCTGCAATAGATTTGTTATCAATAGTTACAGCCAATACTTCAGGCTTTAATCGTTTTCCATTGCATACAGCACAAAGCTGACTGGTCATGTACTTTTCAATTTCTTTTTTAACAAAATCGCTGTCTGATTCTCGGTATCGTCGCTCTAGATTTGGGATTATACCTTCAAATTTAGTCTTGTATGTTCTTCCGCCAGGACCGGGAACTCCAATCTCTTCATCGCCTGTGCCATATAAAATAGTGTATAGCTGATCATTTGTTAATTCATCGACTGGCTTATCAATACTAAACTTATGCTGTTTGGCTACGGCTTGAACTAGCTTGGTGTACCAATTAAGCCTTTGGGTGGTACGGCTCCAGGGACGAATTGCCCCCTCTAAAATACTCAACTTTCTATTTGGAATGATTAATTCGGCATCAATCACCAGAAGAGTACCCAAACCCATGCAGCTTGGGCAGGCACCATGAGGCGAATTAAAACTAAATAATCTTGGCTCTATTTCTGGCAAAGCAAAATCAGAATCAGCTGTAGTATAATGCTCAGAATAAAGCTTCTCCTCATTGGTATCATAGTCGAGAACACTAATAACGCCATCGCCCAAGTGCAGTGCTGCCTCTACAGATTCCACAAGTCTTTGAGGATTATCTTTGTCGATAGTCAATCTGTCGGTCACAACTTCGATTGTGTGCTTCTTTTGCTTATCGAGTTTTGGCACTTCATCAATTGGAATAATATTTCCATCCAATCTAACACGGCTATAGCCTGCTTTTTGTATCTCAGACAATAGGTGAACATGTTCGCCTTTTTTATCTTTTACAATCGGTGCCAATAGCACAACTTTTGTATCTTTTGGTTGTTCCAATATCAAATCTACTATTTGCTGCGGGGTCTGCTTAGTAAGTACTTCTCCAGTCTTTGGATTGTGAGGTACACCAACGCGTGCGAATAACAAACGCAAATAATCATATATTTCAGTAACTGTAGCAACCGTACTTCGGGGGTTTCGACTTGATGATTTTTGATCTATAGAAATAGCTGGACTCAAACCTTCGATTTGATCAACGTCAGGTTTTTCCATAAGTCCCAAAAATTGGCGTGCATAAGCGCTCAAGCTCTCAACATATCGACGCTGACCTTCGGCATAGATAGTATCAAAAGCCAAAGATGATTTACCGCTTCCAGAGAGTCCAGTAATCACCACCAATTTGTCGCGCGGTATTTCGACATCGATGTTTTTGAGGTTATGTTCTCTAGCACCCTTTACGATTATTTTATCGTGCATAAGTTCTCCTCGATTTGCTTTATTATTGGACGCAAAATCAGCTATAAATTGTACTCCTGATGTCAAGATTATTCAAGAGTTAAGATGTTTACTTAATCTTTTTACTCTTTATTACATCTTTGATTTCTTCAATCTGATCTCTGAGCTCAGCTGCTTTTTCAAACTGCAAATTGGCAGCCGCTAATTCCATTTGTTCGCTAAGCTGCTTTTCAAGATAAGCCAGCTCATCTTTTGGAACTTTATAAAAATCAATCGCTTCCACATCAACAGTTTCTGCCTCAACCTCGGCACGCAAGCTATCACTAAGAGCCTTCTTGACTGTGGTTGGAGTAATTCCGTGTTTATTATTGTGTTGCTTTTGAATTTCTCTACGATTTTTAGTAACTTCGATTGCTCTTTGCATACTTCCGGTCATATTATCGGCATACATTATTACCTTGCCTTCTTGGTGTCGGGCAGCACGTCCTATTGTCTGAATAAGTGATGTTTCTGAACGCAAGAAACCCTCTTTATCAGCATCAATAATTGCTACCAAGCTAACTTCAGGCAAGTCTAGCCCCTCTCGAAGCAAGTTTATTCCCACAAGAACATCATAAACACCGAGCCTTAAGTCTCGTAAAATATCACTGCGTTCTAAAGTATCAACATCCGAGTGCAAATACTGGACTTTAATATTGAGTTCACTCAGGTAGTCAGTAAGGTCTTCAGACATTCTCTTTGTCAGGGTGGTCACAAGTACTCTTTGCTGCTTAGATATTCTATCTCTTATCTCGGCAATAACATCATCGACTTGATTATCGCTCGGACGAACCTCGATAATTGGATCCAATAAGCCTGTTGGCCTAATAATTTGATCAACTTTTTGCTCGGACCTACTGAGCTCATATGTGCCTGGCGTTGCAGATACATATATTACTTTATTTATATGCCTTTCGAATTCACTAAAATTAAGTGGCCTATTGTCTAGGGCGCTTGGCAACCGGAATCCATGTTCGATTAAATTTTCCTTACGAGCCTTATCGCCATTATACATTCCACCTACCTGAGGGATTGTCATGTGGCTTTCATCTATGAGCATCAAATAATCATCAGAGAAATAGTCCATCAGTGTGGCTGGTTGTTCGCCGGGCTCACGATTAGTAAGATAGCGAGCATAGTTCTCTATGCCCTTTACATAGCCGGTCTGCTCCATAATTTCAATGTCGTATTTGATTCTATTTTCGAGACGTTGTGCTTCGATAAATTTAGCATTGTCTTTAAAAAATGCTATTCTCTGCTCGGCTTCTTCCTTAATCCTTGCAATTGTTCTCTCAAGTTGATCTCGAGGGGTCACGTAGTGCTTAGCTGGAAAAATAGAAAGCTCAGTGAGATTAGCCATTACCTCGCCTGTCAAATAGTCAATTTGCTTAATGCTATCAACATCATCACCAAAGAACTCTATTCTATAAGCGCATTCCTCTCCAATAGGAAAAATATCTAAATTTTCTCCGCGCACTCTGAAAGTTCCGCGCTCAAAACTCATATCATTTCGTTGATACTGAATATCATTAAGTTGCCTTAAAAGCTTATCTCGCTTCCTAAACTCATTTAGCTTAAGCTTGATGGTCATATTCTGATAATCATCAATACTACCGATGCCATATATACAACTGACCGAAGCCACAATAATTACATCTTTACGGCTAAGTAGGCTTGCGGTTGCGGCATGCCGGAGCCTATCAATTTCTTCATTTATAGCACTGTCTTTTTCGATATAGGTATCGCTTCTAGCGATATAAGCTTCGGGCTGATAATAATCAAAATAACTGACAAAGTAATGAACTGCATTGTCAGGGAAGAATTCTTTAAACTCACCATAAAGCTGAGCCGCCAAAGTTTTATTGTGACTCAATATCAAAGTCGGCTTACCATAATTTGCAATTACGTTAGCCATAGTAAAAGTTTTTCCAGATCCGGTTATACCAAGCAGCGCCTGCTCTTTATATTTTTTATGCAGGCCTTCAGTAAGTTTTTTTATAGCCTCAGGCTGATCACCGGCAGGCGAAAACTTTGAATGTAGTTTAAATGCGCTCACGCTACTATTGTAGCAAGTTTAGCGACCTATAAATACAGACTTGATAGTAGAAACAAAAGAAGGTTTGGCTATAGCCACAACTTCTACGATTGCATCTGAACTATAATATTCAATTCGTGTTTGTTTGTTTTTTGTTGTAAGCATTTTTGTTTTTTAATATTGCTTAATAACTATTCTGCTCCTAGATAATGCTTATGTCAATATTTTTACAAATAAAAAAGCCCCAAATAGGGCGATTTTATTAAAGCTGGCTAATTACCGACAACTGCAGCTGCAAAACTTCGATAAACCAAGAAAATTCCTACAAGTACGAATAGCGAGCAAATAATTGCCACAGCCATTGGGCTTACTCTAGTGGCTTTTTTATTGGTTGTAGAAGTTCTACTTTTAGATTTCTTCGCTGGCATATACCTCCTAAATAATTCTAATGCTTATATAAACATTAGAGCTATTGAGTAGTATTGTCAAACTCTATTTAGCAAAAATAGTATCAAGCTTGGCCTTATCAAAGCCAACAACAATTTCGCCGCCAGCATCAATAACTGGTACACCCATTTGTCCTGACTTATCTACCATCTCCTGAACTCTATCGCGCTGTTCTACTAAATCAACAGTTTCATAATCAATCTTATTGTCTGTGAAATACTCCTTAACTGCCTTGCAAAATACGCATGTTGGCGTAGTGTATAGTATTACTTTTTTATCTGTCATCTTAGTCCTTTCTTTACTATACTTAGTATAGCACTTATTGCTTCTTTGACAAATATATAGATGCCTGAATAGCAGCCTTAGCACCCTCACCAGCTGCTGTAATTATCTGCTTCTCAACTACTGTTGTGATATCACCAGCTGCAAAAATACCAGGCACAGATGTTGAATTTAGTTCATCGATAATTATTTCATTATCTTTATTTAACTTTACCGTGTCTTTTAAATAATCAGTTGCGGGCAGAGATCCGACTTCAATAAAAACTCCAGCAACAGGCAGATCTTTCTGAAGGCCGCCATCACGAGACTTAATTCGGACATTTTGCACAGTACGCTCACCTTCAATTTCGATAACTTCAGTATCATTCATTATCCTGATGTGCGGTAGCGCCATGGCCTTATCTATCATTACTGGGTCTCCAGTAAGTTCAGGGGTGATATTAATAATATATATTTGATTCACTAATTTGCTTACATTCAAAGCAGCATCAAGCGCAGCATTTCCGCCGCCTATAATTGCCACATCCTTACCCTTAAATAGGGGTCCGTCACACCAAGCGCAATAAGTGACACCCTTATTTAGAAATTCCTTTTCGCCCTTAACGCCAAGCTCCCTAGGAACCTTTCCGCCAGCCACAATAATTGCTTTAGCCTCTTCTTTTTTACCATCCCCAGTCTCAACCACAAAGTCTTTGGCCTTTTTAGTGACCTTTTTGATTCCTGCAATACTAACTCGTAATTCTACATCGTCTTTAAATTCTTCCAGGTGCTCTTCGAACTTCTTTACTAGATCAGGACCAGTTATCATGCTAAAGCCTAGGTAGTTTTCAATATCGCTACTCCATGATGCCTGACCGCCGATATCCTTACTTATAATCAGTGTCTTTAGTTTTTTGCGTGCCGCATAAACTCCTGCTGTCATGCCGGCAGGACCAGCTCCAATAATAATCAAGTCATATTTCTTGCTCATACTTTTTCAATCTCCTTTGGTTCATAATCATGAGGTGCCTTAGAAAGTAAATTTAAAAGCCTTTCTTTGCTGAGTAGGCCAGCCTGAGCTCCTAACTTTTGAGCAACACTCATGGGGTTAATTGGAGCCCACTTTAGAGCAGTGATAATGTCCTCACCACCCGCAAGGGCCGCTACAAAGGTAGACGTGTAGGCATCGCCACAACCAGTCCTATCATATGGTTTTTTGGGATCTGGGTAATTACGCATACTATAAATTGTGACACCATCGCTTGCAAAGCTACCATTGGGTCCGTCAGTAACAACTACAATTTTAGGTCCCAACTTGTGAATTGCCCTAATCAGCTTCACAGCATCAGTAGTATCTTCATTGGTTATCAATTGAGCCTCTTCTAGGTTGCATGCAAAAAGCTCTGTCTTTAAGTACAACTCACGCAATTTAGCTGTTCCCATGCGAATCTGGAAGGTTCCTGGCTGAAAAGCTAACTTTACTTCTGGGTTTTTATTGATATATTCAACAATATCGTCGTGAATATGACCAGCCTTTTCGCCAATAGAGCTTAGATATATCCACCTTGGCGTAGCATGGCTCGAGATCGAAGGCCACTCGTAGGGATAAGGCTCGTGCTTAATTAGTATGGTTCTATCTGCCCCATACCAAAGCACATAGTGATAGTTACTGGCCATACCCTTATGCCTTTTTACAAATTCGGTAGAGACTTTCTTAACATGCAATGAAGCCAAAATATCTTCTCCGACTTTATCATCGCCAATATTTGCATAAAGGCTAGATTTTAGACCTAAATTAGCAAAGCACACAGCCGCATTGGGACTATTTCCGACGCCATCAACAACTGTGGCATCATCAAATGGAATTTTAGTTCCATAGGTCATACATAACAGAGGATGATGAGATCCTGGATGCTGAATTGTGGCCTCGTGTGGCAATAGCCTTATAAAGGCATCGCTCACAACATCACCAACACTTAGAATATCTATCTTATGTTCTTGAATCATAATGTTCTTGTTTCTACTTTCATTGTTCTTAATGCTGGTTTTTTTAATATCCCAGTTCTTGTACCAAATATGTCCATTACAGAGCAAGCGTTTGCACTAGCCAACGTCAAGGCTTCGGGAACACTCTTTTGGCTAAATATTGCCGATATGTAGCCCGCAGCAAATACATCATCGGCTCCAGTCAAATCCAGGGGATTAGTTTTTTTATAGGGACCAGACATATATAATGTGCCATTTTCAAAAGCATATGCTTTATCAATAACATCATACATTACAATAGAGTTCGCACCAAAATTATTAACAGCCTCGATACTACCCAAATCCCCTTCTTCAATATTCCAGTAATCAATGGCCAATTGCTTTTTTATCATTACAGTCGATGATGTAGAAATAATATAATTAATATGTCGCTTTTTGTATTTTTTAAAGTCTGTAATATTAACGACTAGCTTAGATTGATTAATTTTTGCCCAACTTGCATAGTATTTAAATATCTTAAAATCATCAGGTAGTTCCGCAAAATAAATCATTTTAGACTGGAGCTTAGGTAATTTAACTTCCTTAGGCCTAAGCGAATTATTTGAATTTTCATAGGCCAATCTTATTTCATCAGTCCTATTAGTGACAATGTGAATATTCATATCGGTATGATGCTCTGGCTTATTAATAAAAGTGTCGGTTTCAATATTTTCGTGCTTTGCAATAATTTTAATTTGATTAGCAAGATGATCTTTGCCGGTTTTGGCCATACAGCCTGCAACTATTCCTTGGCGGGCAAATACGATAGAGGCATTTAAGCCAGCTCCGCCTGCCTCGTATACCGAGTGGTCAATATCATAACTTGTATTATTTTCTAAGGTTATTGAGTTTTCAATTAATAGTTTATTAGGCTTCAAATCTTTTCCACTAATAAAAATATCGAAACCAGCTGGGCCTATGCATAAAATGTCTAAATCCATCTATCTCCCCTTGATTGTCTTATTTATAGACTTTACTACAGAGGCAGAATCCAAACCATACTCTTTCCATAGCTCATCGATAGTGCCCGATTGTCCAAATCTATTCTGCACACCTAGCCTTACTACTTTGGTTGGCAATTGTTCAGATAATAGCTCGGCTACTGCCCCACCCAAGCCACCAACAGATTGGGCCTCTTCTAAAGTAAATACTAGGCTAGTCTTCTTGGCGCTGGATATAATCGTTTTTTCGTCTAGAGGCTTTATAGTGTGGGAATTAATAACTTCTACGCTTAATCCGCTTTTTTCTAATTCCTTTGCCGCCTTTAGAGCCTCATAAACCAAAGGCCCGCAGGCAATTATTGTTAGGTTGTTTCCCTCCAACATAACATTGGCCTTACCAATCTTAAAAGCAGACTCTTCTGTAGTGATGACTGCTGTCTTTTCACGAGTAAGCCTAAGGTAACTTGGCTTATCAAGTTTAGCTAGTTCAATTGTGGCCTTTTTAGCTTCATTACTATCGCATGGAGCTACGACTATCATATTTGGCAAAGACCTCATTAATGCAATATCTTCCAGCATTTGATGAGTAGCGCCATCGGGTCCAACTGAAACGCCCGAATGACAGCCCACAACCTTAACTGGCCTGTCATTTAAGCAGATGGTAGTACGAATTTGTTCCCAATTTCTACCTGGGCTAAAACTAGCATAGCTAGTGACAAATGGTTTTTTTCCAACTGCCGACATTCCGCTGGCAACTGTTACTAAATTTTGCTCAGCTACTCCCATCTCAATAAATCGATCTGGAAAGGCTTTTGCAAAAGGCTCGACCTGAGTTGATTCCACCAAATCAGCAGACAAAGCTACGATTGACTCATCTTTTTCGCCGGCTTCAACAAGTCCTTCTCCGAAGCCTTTACGGGTGGGCTCCATAGCCATTTTGTCTGTATATAATTCTGAACTTAAGTTGCTATTCATGTTCGCTCCTAATTTTTCCGTTCAAGGTTCTTAGTCGCTCAAGAGCAGCCTTGGCTTGAATTTCTTTTGGAGGATCTCCTGGAATATCTTTTAGCCCCGGTGGCATTCCGTGCCATCTAAAATCAAACTCCATAAAATCAACTCCTTTGCCCGGAATTGTGTGAGCAATAATACAGGTGGGCTTTTCAAATATTGCCTTGCTTTGATTCATAGCAGAAATAATGTCATCAAAATCATGGCCGTTTATTTCGATAACATGCCAATTAAAGGCTTGGTATTTCATCGCAAATGGCTCGAGAGGCATAACATTTTCTGTCATCCCGTCTATTTGTATGTTGTTTCTGTCGACAATCACAGTCAAGTTACTTAAGCGATTTTTGCCAGCAAACATAACTGCTTCCCAGGTATTGCCTTCTTGGTGTTCACCATCGCTAGTTAAGCACCATATTCTTTGCTGTTTCTGTGCATCCATTCTTAATCCTAGTGCCATTCCAGCCGCTTGGCTAATGCCACTTCCAAGGGGCCCACTAGTAGTTTCTAGTCCGGGCAATCGCAAGCGCTCTGGATGCCCTTGAAGTCGAGTTCCGAATTTTCGCAATGTCTTAAGTTCGCTGTGATCAAAATAGCCTGCTTTAGACATTGTTGCATAAAGTACAGGGTTGATGTGGCCGTTACTTAGTACTACCCTGTCTCGCTCCGACCAATTAGGGTCATGGGGCTTGTGTCGCAAAACTTCAAAGTAAAGTGCCGTGAATATGTCTGCCATCCCAAGAGGTCCTGCAGTATGACCACTACCAGCCTCGACGAGCATATGAATAATATCTTCTCGAATATGGTTTGCAATTAATTCAAGTTCTTTTTCTGTATGTATCACAGAGTGTACTCCAAAAATTTCATATAGCTACTAAGAGGGTCTTCTGTATCAAATATTGCGGTGTTAATGTTTACGACATCAAATCCCGCCTGCAAAACCTTTTTTGCATTCGAATCAGTTACACCTCCGTCCAAACCAACCTCTGCAAAAGGAAACATCTCCCTAACCTCGCTAAGTCTGTCGAATACAGATGAGTCCATTTTTTGACCCGCAAAACCAGCAGGGTATCCCATGATTAATACATGACTCAAAAGACCCTTGAATGGCTTTAGCTTTGAGAGTTTTGTTTCGGGATTAATCGCAATACCTGCATTTAGCCCTGATTTTTTAATACGCTCGACTAGCGGCATTAAATCCTCTCCACACTCATATTGAATAATAATATTATTAGCATTTAGAGCTATTGCTCTTTCAACGTGCGGCTTAGGGTATTTAACCATTAAATGAACATCCATTCGCATCTCTGTGAATCTAGATATTTCATCAAGTTGAATAGTTTTGTTATCTACGTATTCACCATCTATTACGTCTAGCTGGAAACGATTTGTTAGCTGCCTAATTACAGACATTCTCGCCAAATAATCTTCCTTGGTCTTAACTAGTACTGCTGGTACAATTTTGGTCATTAAAACTCAATCTCCATTTCGCTAATTTCATCAATTCTTCGTTTGTGTCTGGCAAGCTGAGAAAATGGTGTTTCTAGCCATGTTTTAGTTATTTCTTTTATTTCTTTATCCGACAATTCCCCTGCAGACAGACTTAATACATTACTGTCGTTATCCTGCCTTGTCTCGAAAGCTTCATCCTTGCTGTCAACAACGGCCGCACGAATGCCTTTGACTTTGTTTGCTGCTATAGCCATCCCCTCTCCACTTCGACAAATTAATACCCCCATTGAATCCGCATTTTCCTTTACAGCTAGTGCAACTTTTTTTGCATAAATCGGGTAATCATCATCTGGATCTAATTTATAAGGACCCATATCATATATTTCATAATTCTTTTCAAGTTCTATAGCCAACTTATCCTTCTTATCTAATCCAGCATGATCGGCAGCTATAAAAACCTTCATGCTACCTCAGCTTCTTGCCGACCTTCTCAACCAATTCAACCAAACGATTAGAATATCCCCATTCATTATCATACCAAGCAACGACTTTTACTAAATTACCACCAACTACTTGGGTCAAATTAAGATCAACAATTGCAGAGTGTGGGTTGCCTATTAGGTCGCTCGATACAAGCTCTTCTTCAGTGCAAGCCAAAACATGCTTGAGCTGTGGCGTATTCGATGCCGCCACCAAAGCCTTATTCACCTCTTCTGCCGTCGTGTCTCTGCTGGTAACAATTGTGAAGTCAGAAATTGAAACAACTGGCACCGGCACCCTTATACTTAATCCTAAAAAGTTATCTTTTAGCGACTTTACTATTTTGGTTGCAGCGACAGTAGCATTAGTAGTTGTTGGTACTATATTCTCTGCGGCATTACGACCTTCTCGCAAATCTTTGTTGGGAGAATCCTGTAGAGCTTGCGAAGCAGTATAAGCATGAACGGTTGTCATTAGTGACTTTTCAATACCAAATTCTCTATCTACCACATAAGCTATTGGGGTTATGCAGTTTGTCGTGCAGGATTGATTAGAAATTACTTCTTGGTCAGCAATAGTTTCATCGTTCACGCCAACTATAAAATTACCTGCCATTGGATTGTTCTCATCATTTTTTATAGCAGCCGAAACAACCACTCTTTTAGCCCCAGCCTTTACGTGCAATGCAGCATCCTCAGTTTTGGTGAAAAATCCTGTCGATTCTATAACAACATCAATTTTCATTTTACCCCAAGGCAATTTAGATGGATCTTTTTCGGCCAACACTCTTATAGTTTTACCATCTACTATAAGCGAATCTTCCGTACTTTTTACATCCTTGTGATAGGTTCCATAATTGCTATCGTGTTTGAGCAAATAAGCCAAGGTCTTGGTGTCAGTTAAGTCGTTAATCGCTACTACATCAATCTCCGAATTAGCGAAGGCCAACTTAAAAGCGCTCCTACCAATCCTTCCAAAGCCGTTAATGGCAACTTTAATCATAGATCTTCTCCATTAATTGTTATGTTTATATTATAGCAGTATTATCTGGTTATTTTAGCTATTTTAGAGCTTTTTTGGAGGCTCCTGTGCGTGCGACAGCATATTAACACTCCGTCTTTGTGCAGTAGGCTGGGACTGTGCTTGTTTCTGCGCCTGTCTAGCCTTGATGATTTCTTGTGCTGAATCATTTTTTATTTGACTTTTTATATACTCATTATGCTTATCCCTTCTTTTGTGATGATGCCGTATTACATAAAAAAGTATCAAAGTAGGAATTATAATAAATACGATAGATGCGCCAATTAATAGCAGGTATAGATCAGGGTTAGTTGCTTCTTTTCCTTTAGATTTTGCATCTTCCGCCCTTGCTATAAAATTATCCACTAGTCTATTCTGTGGGTACTCAGACTTAAGCCTCTTAAAATCAGCGATTGCAGAAGTATAGTAAGCCTTGCTGAATTTAGCCAGGCCTTGCTCCCAAAGTTTTTGAATACCAGAAGACTCTTTGGGCAACTGGATATTATCCTTACTTAGTAAGTCCTTAATATCTTGGATATCCCGCATATAATTAATTTTGGTGTTTCCATCTGATCCATCGGAAGATTTGTAGGTAGCAAGACCAACTACTTCTCCGGCTGAATCATAGGCTGGTCCACCAGAATTACCCTTTGCTATTGAAGTATCTGTCTGAATTAATTTATTACTTGTTCCGTTGGCATTTCTTATTGAACTAACTGTGCCCTGCGTTGCGGTTGGGAGGCTTTGGTCCTTACTAACAAGTTCATTTTCCGCAGATCCAGGGAACCCAACAACTGTCAGCTTACTCCCCTGGCCAACACCCAATATTGATCCGAGCCTATTAAATGGGTAATTAGAACCTGAATCTATTTTGAGAATTGCTACATCCGAACCTGTGAAGCCATCTTTAGGGATGTTTGCATAGGGGTCGTAGTTAATATCAATCAATTTAGCTTTAACTATATTTTGATCATAATTAAATGATTTTAGGTTTTTTGGATCAAACACTACTGCTTCGTCTGATAGTTGAATGGCATAAACACTTTCATTGCTATTCTCTTTGACTTCTGTGCTGCCTAGAGAGCTGTCACTCAACGAAGAAGAAATTGACTTGATAGCATCCTTGTCTCCTGCAGCTGCTTTACTATAAAAATCATTAGCAGTCGCCTGACTGACTAAATTAGCTTTAGTTAAAAAATTCAAATAGCTTTTTATTACAGTTAAATTACCAAGTTCAATACTGGTTGAGAGAACCTCTCCAACTGAGGCCTTCACCACGTGACCATTAGTAGCTATATAGCCTTCTGGACTGACTATGAACCCAGATCCATATCCTGCAGAGCAGGCACCACTAAAGTTCTGAGTTACTGTGCCAAGCCTTAAATCAAAGTTTGGGCAGTAAGCTGCTGCTATCCTAACTACAGCAGGTTCGTTTTTTGCTAATGTCTGGCTATCATCTGGTTGAGTATTTAAGCCTTTGTTGTAATTTAATAATGTTGATGCTTCTTGGGCTTTTTTATTATTAGAAGCGGATAAGTACAAAAGGGTTGCCAAGACAATAACGGTCAATACTGATAAAAATATAAAAACAGCCTCCATTCTCCATAAAAATCTAGATGGAGCCTTTGGAGGCTGATTATTAATATAATGTTTGCCACCACTGATGGGCGGCTGTTTATTTAGCATAGTATTTATGCTTATTTTATCACATTACTTTTTGTGTTTGCTGTGTGGCTTGCAGACATTATCGGTGCAGTCTGCACCTTCCATTAACATAATTATATCTTTTTTATCGTGTGCTCCACATAGAGCTTGCTTTGTATCGACGTTCACAAATGCTGGAACTCCAGGCAATCCGCCACAGGCCTGACCAATAATGTCATTAAATTCCTCCATCTTGCGCGCATTTTCTTCATTGTTCCAAACCTCTAGCTTCTTTAGCTTATGACCAGTTTCTTTTTCAATTTCTTCAACAATAGGCTTCATCGCCATACAATGAGGACAAGTCTCACCATAGAATTCAATTACATGACCATACTTCTTTGCCATTTACCCTCCTAGGCATTAATTATGATATTAGTATATCCTTTTGAGAGATATTTACAATTACTGAGCCAAGGCTTTATCGATAGCTTGACCTATAGAATCTGATCCGCTCTTGGTATCTACCTGCACTCCATTCACAAAGAACGACGGAGTGCCTTCAAGCTTAAAGGCATCGCCCAAAGCTGCCTGATTGTTGATAATATCTGCAACTTTCTGGCTTGCATAATCTTCCCTGAACTTATCTATATTTAACCCAATTTCCTTAGCGTAAGATTCGAATTTGCCCTTAGGGTCTTTTTGGTTTTCCCAATCCTTTTGGCGCTCATAAAGCAAATTATGCATTTGCCAGAACTTACCTTGCAGGCCAGCAGCTTCTGCTGCTTGAGCAGCTGACTGAGCATTGTCGTGGATTTGAGTTAGTGGATAATTTAGGAATACAAACTTAATTTTACCTTCGTATTTTGGCAAAATAACGTCTTTTATGACTTTGTGGTACTGCCCACAAGCAGGGCACTGATAATCACCAAATTCACTTAGAGTTACTTTTGCATCCACAGGACCAAGCGAGTTGCCATCTGATAATTTAGCAATATCCGCCTCTACTTTTGGACGATTATTGTTGGTCTTGCTAGTTAATGAGCTCTCAGGCTTACTAATTGCATATATAACAAATCCGATAATTAATACTATAATTCCGATAATTATGATTGTAGGTAGGTTTTTCTTCATATCTCTATTTTAGCAACTATTAATATAAACTAAAAACATAAGCATTTGTGACTGCTTGTGTGTGTTTTATATATTATTAGTTAAGCTTAGCTTTTACTTCTACGAAGGTTTCAACCTTACGGGATTTCGGGTCGAATTTCTTCATTTCTAGCTTATCAGGAGTATTTAGGGTATTTTTTACAGTAAAATACCGGCTACCGGTAGCCTTGTTTTTTAATACAACTAGTTGTCGTTTGGTATTCTTTGCCATAATGAGTATGAATTATATCTTATAACCAGCTATTTTTCAAGCTTATTTGAGGCAATCTCAACCCAGTTTTTGTCATCATGCTCTTTTTTGTACAAACAAACCCTATCAAATGTGTAATTATGTCTGAATTTTACCAGCTTCAAGATTGAAATAAGTTCTTTTGCAGACTCAGAATTTAGGCGATTTACCAAGGTTAAGTGGGGATGATAAGGCCATACATCGGATGTATCTTGGATTATATTTGCTGCTAAATCCAAATAGTCTTCTTTAATTTGCTCAAAAGGACGATAGTTATCTGGCTCAGAATAAACAGCATTGTTTGAATGATTCATAAAAGCATCAAAGTCTTCAAAACACACAGTAAATTGTTTTGATAGTGGTGCATTCTTAAACAACTTAATAGCCTCATCCATACTGATTTTGAATTCACTTGGCCTATACATTGTTATGTGGGGACCCAATGTTATCTTCCAGCGAGGAGCAAAATCTTTGTATTTATCACGCAACTTAATAAATTCAGCCGACTCTGAATCTTTTAATGGCAGGGCTATAAGGTAGCGCATTACAGATCTACTTCAACCGACACTGGACAGTGGTCACTACCCATTTGCTCTGGGTGAATTTCTGCAGCTTTAATCTTTGATTTAAGCGATTTGCTTGCTAGCCAGTAATCTATACGCCAGCCTACATTATTAGCCCTGGCATTGCCCCAGTGTGTCCACCATGTATAGTAGCCGTTGCCTTTTTTGAAAATTCGAAGAGTATCTAAAAATCCTGCCTTAATAAAATTATCAATTCCTTCGCGCTCTTCAGTGGTATAGCCCTTCTTGCCCTCATTTGGCTTAGGCCTGGCCAAGTCTTCTGGGGTGTGTGCGACATTCAAATCACCACAGGCCAAGACTGGCTTTTTCTGCTGTAGGTGCTTGCAGTAATCTAAGAAAGCTGGGTCCCAATGTTCATGACGCAATGGTATTCTACTCAAATCATCTTTTGCATTAGGTGTATAAACGGTTACAACATAGAACTTATCAAACTCAGCTGCTATTACTCGACCCTCTGTGGAACTATCGCGATCTTCACTATCTACAAGATGGTATTTTTTAGAAATACCATCGGGAAAGCCGTAATCAACATTTATTGGTTTGATTTTAGAAAAAATTGCAGTCCCACTGTAGCCCTTCTTTTCGGCTGAATTCCAGTATTCTTCATATCCAGGAAGATCAATTTCTACCTGATCTTTATTGGCCTTAGTTTCTTGTAAGCAAATGATGTCTGGATTGTAATTTTTTAAGAACTTCTGAAACTCGCCTTTTTTCAAAACAGCTCTAATTCCATTAACGTTCCATGAATATAGTTTTATCATTCTTCAATTATAACAAAAATAAACCCTATTACAGGTTTATTTGGAAGTTAGGAATTTCGCATAAAAACGACATGCGGACGATCAATTCGTGTCGGGTCATAATTCACCCGAGCGAGAATCGCCCACATGCGCACTTTTATATCGATCAAAACCCTAACCTTTCGTTTAGTTTGATTTTTTCGTCGATTGGACAGGCATAGTCTTGGCTTGCAAGGCTTCAGCCCGTCTAGCCCACTTTATTGCCATTTCGTCTAAGATGTCTTCGACAACTTGACGATCATGTAGCAAGTTCCTTTGCATACGACGGAACTGCTTTAAAGCTCTTCGTCTTTTCATATCCTTTCACCTCCTTTCATAAAAGCGGTGTAATTTAATTATACACCCATTTAAACAAATGGAAGCGAAATTCGTGACAAATTTGTTATGCTTTTAGCTTGTCTATCTTAGCAGCCATAATAAAATCATTTTCGCTCAAGCCTCTGACTGCGTGCGTATAGAGCTCTAGATCTACAATATTATAAAATATATAAATATCAGGATGGTGACCCTCAAGGTTTGCGATATCTGCAACGTCGTTTACAAACTTCATTGCCTCTTTGAAGTCTTTGAATTTAAATTTACGCTTAATACTATGGTCTTTCACCACTTCCCATTCAGAATTTACTTCTTTGATATATTTTCTAATATCCCCATGCGGCATTGGTGGTGTTCCGCCCTCACAGGCAAAACATGTTCGGCTGGCTAAATCTTTCATATTCCTCCTTGAATAAACTTATGTATGCGTATGATTATATAGTAAAATAACTCTAATGGACTTAAAGATACAAGAGAATGTTTCGCTTGCAGAACTTACCACCTTCAAGATTGGTGGCAAAGCAAAGTACTATGCAGAAATCAATTCCACGAGCGAGCTCTTAGAGGCTTTTGAATGGGTAAATAGCAAAGGGCTAGATTATTTTATTCTTGGAGGGGGCAGCAACACTATATTTAATGACGATACTTTTCCTGGAATCGTAATTAAGATAAATATTATGGGCATTGAAGTTGCAGAAGAAAATGACACAAGCGCCACAATAAAGGCCGGGGCCGGCGAGGATTGGGACGAACTTGTTGAGCGCACTGTAGAAATGAATTTAGCTGGGATCGAGGCGCTTTCTGGAGTTCCAGGCAACACAGGAGCCACACCAGTACAAAATATTGGAGCGTATGGGCAAGAAGTAAAAGATACAATTAAATACGTCGAAGCATACGACACTAATAAAGATAAAATTGTAAAACTAACAAACGAAGAGTGTAATTTCGCATATAGAGACAGTGTTTTTAAGAGCTCACAAAAGGGCCGATATATAATTTGTTTTGTCGCCTTTAAATTATCAAAGGAGCAGGCTGGAATTCCTAAGTATAAAGATGTGATTAATTATTTCAAAGATAAGAATATTACAAAACCTAGCCTCAGAGAGATCCGCGATGCGATATTGGAAATTCGAAAAGGGAAATTTGTAAACCCAGCTGTAATGCCAAATGCAGGATCATTCTTTAAAAACCCTATGGTCAAAAAAGAGATTGCAGAAAAAATAATGCTTAAATACCCGGATATAAAATTATACCCAGAAGACACAAAGATTTTTCCAAACTCCGATGGCTCTTATAAATTAGCAGCTGGCTGGCTAATCGACGAGGCAGGGTTTAAAGGTGTTGAATTTGAAAAAGTACGTATAGACCCTAATCATGCTTTGGTACTTGAAAATAAAGGCGGTGCAACCCAAAAAGAATTGATGGAATTGGTAGATAAAATCAAATCAAAAGTGTTTGATATATTTGAGGTAGAACTAGAAATAGAACCAATTATACTTTAGAAGCCAATGTAATACAGAGTAGCGCTCATGGCCATGAGTATGAGTATTTGCCCCGAAAGATCAATTATCATCAACTTGGTGCTGACCTTCTCAAATAAACCGCCAGCTACTACGTAAGTCACAACAAAGCCCAGCCAAATCCAAGCCCCCACTTTTACTGCTTCGAACATACTTTGCGGGTTAGTTATTACCAAGAATCTCTCCAGCACTACGGCTGTCAGCAGTATCATAACTAAGGCAATTATATATTTTGCGGGCGAACCACCTCTTAGTTCTTTATCTTTAATTTTGGCTTCTTTTTGCCACATCTTCCCAAAAGCGATTGGCGAATACCAAATAGCAGCCACAAAGATTGCTGCCAAACTTGATAGCAATATTCCTACCCAGTGATCAATGATAAAATTAAACATTAGCACTCCTTTTTATTTTAAAAGTTATGCTTATATTATGGACTCTATTAACAAATAATCAAGTTAATTGCTATATTTTGTCAGGAATTGAATCAAATTCATCAACGCTACACATAAATGACTCAAATCCGTTAGTTCGACTAATTACTTCTACGCTATTTTGTTCTAGAGTTTTTCTACTAACAACTATTTGCACTGGGCAACCGATTAAATCCGCGTCTGCAAACTTCTCTCCTGTGCTAGCCGAACCTCTGTCATCGAATAGACAATTGTTTTTTCCCAAAACTTCATAAAGATTTTCGGCAACTTTCATGTTTTCTTCATCAGGAAGCGCAACAATATGATATGTAAATGGAGCTACTGACTTTGGCCACACTAAGCCCTTTTCGTCGGCAAACTTTTCGGCTATTACTCCCATTAATCTAGATATACCAATACCATAACTACCCATCCACACCATGTTCTGCGAGTTATCTTCGGCAGAGTAAGTGTAATTAAGGTGTTCTGAGAATTTCGTCCCTAGGGGGAATATATTGCCAACCTCACTAGCCTTAACTTGTTCAAGCTTGTCAAAATCAACACCAAGCTTTTCGGCATCTTCTGGAGTTACAATTTCTTTATTGTAGGCAATTTTATTTTCTCGATCCAAATATATTACATCTTCACCGCTTTCAAGAAGGGTCTGGAATTCGTGTGAATAGTTTTTGGTAAAATCACCTCCAGATGCAAGAGTCACAAAAGTATCATTACCTAGCCCGAGTCTATCGTAAATAGTCTCATAACTTGCTTTGGCTTTATCGTAGAATTTATTGAGATCCTCTTCGTCAGTATGGAAGCTATATAGATCTTTCATAATAAATTCTCGCCCTCGAAGCAATCCAGATTTTGCCCTAGCTTCATTGCGGAATTTTGTTTGGACCTGATAAAGCGCGAATGGAAAATCCTTATAGCTTGTTCGGAAATGCTTGGCCATTGGAGCAATAATATCTTCATGAGTTGGATTTAAAATATACTCAGCGGTACTTTTCTCTAACGCCACTTCATTAGCTGCTCTTGTGCTCATAAGCACATCTACAGTATCGTGCCGCTTAGTTGCATGCCATCTTTCCCTGCTGGAAAGAGCTGGCAATAGGATCTCTTCACCAATTTTGTCCATTTCTTCTCTAATAATGACTTCGATGTTTTTGATTACTCTCATGCCTAGGGGCAAAAATGCATATACTCCTGCCATTTCTTGATATATAAAGCCGGCCCTTAATAATAATTGAGCATTTATAGACTCTGTTTGGGCAGAGATATTTTTACTTGTTTTTGTGAATAATTGAGAAAGTTTCATATCTATTAGTATCCTGTAAATAATCTAATGATGCAAGAATTATCCGACTCTTGGCCTAAACCGTGCACGTAATGCATTCAAAATCACAATAACATCAATTGCTTCTTGCATAAACGCGCCTACAATTGGCACTATATAACCAAAGAGTGCAAACACCATTAATATAGAGCTTAGGCCCATGCCAGTAAAAATACTTTCTTTGGCTATACGGACCGAGCGCTTAGATATTGCTACAAGTTCGCCGAGTCTCCCAAGATCATCTTGCATAATCACAGCATCTGCGGCCTCCGAAGCAGCAGTTGAGCCCTTGGCGCCCAATGCCACACCAACGTCTGAAGCAGCCAGAACCGGTGCATCATTGATTCCGTCTCCAACCATCGCAATTGGACTGTGCATTTTCTTTTCAGCCAGTAAAATCTTTACTTTATCGGCAGGCAATACTTCACTTTCAACCTTGGTTATGCCGAGCTCATGGCCGATGTATTCTCCAACTTGCTTTCTGTCTCCAGTTATCATAATAAAGTTTTTAATGCCCATAGCTTTAAGGTCCTGTATAGTCTGTTTGGCTTCATCGCGAAGTGGGTCAATAAAAGTTATTGCCCCAAGATATTTTTTATTTGTAGCAACATATAGTGCGGTGTTCTCTTTTTGTGAATGGCCAATACAAACAGGGTCATTAACATTTATTCCAGAATCTTTTAAAAGAGCGAAGCTGCCTACAAAAACTTTGTCACCCTTGAGTTCGGCTGTAATCCCCTTACCAGGCACTTCTTTAGATTTAGTTATCTTGTAAAGCTCTAGTTTCTTCTTGGTTGCGGTATCTACTACGACTTGGGCCAGGGCGTGCGTAGAGAATTTTTCTACACTAGCAGCAATTTTTAATAATTCATCTCTCGTCACTCCTTGGCATGGATCAATCGCCATTACGGTTGGTTTGCCCTGTGTTACTGTGCCTGTTTTATCAAAAGCAATTGCATCCAGTCGACTCATTTGTTCTAGCACGCCACCACTCTTAATAATTACGCCCCTACTAGCTGCACGACTCATTCCAGACACGATAGCTACTGGCGTGGCGATTAATAGCGGGCAAGGTGTGGCTACAACCAAAACAGATAATGCCCTGACAGGATCGCCACTAATAAACCAGGCTATTCCGGCCATAGTAAAGGTTAGTATTGTAAATGGCAGACTATACACATCGGCCAGCCTAACCAATGGAGATTTTTTAGTCGATGCTTCGCTAACTAATTTAATAATAGTTTCGTACTGACTTTCTTTACTTACCTTTGTGGCGTGGATTTCTACGACACCATCTAAGTTGATTGAGCCCGACAATACATCATCGCCAGTTTTTTTATTTTCCGGAAGGCTCTCCCCTGTAATTGCCGACTCGTCTACCGAAGTAAAGCCTTTGTATATTTTTCCATCGACCGGAATCATATCGCCAGGCTTTAGCAAAATAGAATCGCCAACCAATACTTTTTCTACTGGAACGTCGGTAGTCTCATCTCCCTTAATCAAATGTGCGGTGGTTGGCTTGCGCTTAAGTAAGCTATCCAGCTCCTTGCGTGCTCGGTTTTTGGCAAACTCCTCGAGCGCATTCCCACCAGTCAGCATCACTACTATTACTCCGGCTGCAGCATACTGGCCAAGTAGCAATGAAGATAAAATCGCAGCAATGGCAATTACATCTACCCCCACCTGCCCAGAAAGTAATGTCTTAATCATTTCAAAAGCTTCGGGCAAAATAGCAATTATAGAAATAATTATTACTCCATAAGCTGCTATTTTGATTTGTCCCATAATAGCCAAAACTAAACATACTATTAGCCCAGTCAGAGCAAGGCCGAAATTAATATAAGGCCAGCTAACCGTGAGTTTTTTATTCATAGACTAATCATACAGCTTAAGGCTAATTATTTGAAATGTTTGTGCGCTATTTTAACCTTGACTATTTTGTCTATTTTTGCTATTATTATGGGCCGCTTTAGACCCGAAAGGAGCTGGTCATAAGATGGCAAAGTTGCCATTTATTGGAGGTTTCGGCACGCATGGTGCACTCCGAAACATCGAAACGCACCAAAAGAGAAAGGTTCGCGAGCACGCCAGGACTGACATCCTGATCACACGTGTGTCGCTTGCGGATCAACTGGGTGAGGATTGCCACGACTTCCTCGACAATGCCCAGAAGGCCCTCGATAAGGGCCAAGTGGAGCCGGCTCACGTGAGTCGGCTCATCAGCTTCCTACGAGATGGAGCCTACCCAGGCTTTCTCAGCTGGACGTTGGTCGCACTGACCGTAGCCAAAAGCAAGGATCAGCGGGAATCAATCATTGATCTCGCAAGGTCCAACGCCTCGGTCAATTCCAAGCCTCTAGCCAGGGCATAGTACTGGTTAATTTTAGGCCCCCTCTGTCGTTAAGACATGGGGCTATTTTCTTTGCTAATAATATGTAGTGTTGTAGGACTTCAAGTTCAAGTGATTATCGTGCTTGTCATACTCATAAACAGTAACGCCGCAGTTAAGGGGTTTTTGCTCTGTTGAGAATTTCAATGCCTGCTCGTAGCTCCATCTCTCCAATAAAAATCTAAAGCTTCTAATTGCACCTGCATGAGATACCACCAGTACTTTTTGGCCTGCCCTATCTCGAAATATAGTGTCCATAAATAGATAAATACGTTCTGTAACCTGAGCCAAGCTTTCGCCCCCTGGGGGAACTGCAAAGTATCCACCAAAGGTCTTCCAGTATTCTTGCATCCACGGAAAATACTTCTTGGCTTCTTCTTCGGTCATATCATACGCATAGCCCGGGTCACGCTCGCGAATGAACGAGCTCATCCGAACTTTCATGCGATCTTTTTCTGATTCACTATAGTTTTTAAGTATTTCATCGACTGTCTGCTCGGTTCGCTTGTACCCAGAATGATAGACGTAGTCAAAAACACCAAAGCTTTGCTTTAAAACATGGCCAGTTATTCGAGCCTGGGATTTGCCAGCATCAGTAAGCTCCACTTCTTCGTCGGCGATACCACGAACTTTATTGCGTGCATACTCGTCAGCAAAAAATGATTCATCCTTTTTGATCTTGTTGCGAACTGACTCGGCGTGTCGCACCAATACTAGCTCTAGAGGTCTATCGATTTTTCGGTCCATATCTGTTATTTTAGCATAAAAATAAAAGGCCCAGCGTTAGCTGAGCCATTAATATTAGAACTTATTTAGTTCATTCTTGGGTCGTTGAAGGAATTAAAATTACACTCCTCCAGTGCCTCTGTAATTTCAAATGTAGTGTCGAGCGCTTCGTCTTCGTCCATTCGCATTCCTTTGAGAATACACATTACGAATTCCTGCATTCCATGGATGCCGCTCACTATCGACTGCTGCCAGTAGCTCATGTCGTAATATGTCTCACCGTTAGAAAGCTCCATTCGAATTTTTGACTTCAAGTTTCCTAATGCAATCACCATTGGACTTGCATCAGAAGTAAAAACATTTTCATAAGCTTCTACTTTGAGCACACAATAGAAATTTAGGCTGTTCTCGTACCGCGTAATCCAGCGGATAGAAAAGATGTCGCTCTCATCGATCCCCATGACACTCCTTCGTCGGCGTCGCTACATAATAACGCTTTTTAACCTGTAAATCAATAATTAAACTATTAACATACTATCGCCATAGCTCAAGAAGTTATATTCTTTTTTAATCGCATGATCATAGGCACTTAATAAATTGTCCCAGCCGGCAAATGCTCCAGCCAGCATCAAAACTGTACTCTTGGGAGCATGAAAGTTTGTAAGAAGAATATCGACTATCTTAAATTCATAGCCTGGGTAAATAAATATATTCGCCTCGCCTTCTATACTCTCTTTGCACTCTATTATCTGGTCACTTGTGTACTCCAAAGTTCGAGCTACGGTTGTGCCGACTGCCAATACATTATTGCCGGTCTTTTTGGCATTATTTATTTTTTTAATTGTAGCTGCCGGAATGCAAAACCACTCACTATGCATTTTGTGCTTTTTAATATCATCCGTGCGGATTGGCATAAATGTGCCAAGCCCAACGTGCAATGTTAAATAGCAAACTTCAATACCCTTAGCTTTGAGCTTATCAATTAGTTCATCGGTAAAGTTAAGGCTCGCTGTTGGTGCGGCCACGGAGCCTTCGCTTTTGGCGAACTCTGTTTGGTAACGCTCCGCATCCTCTTTGGTGTCTTCGCGCTTCATATAAGGTGGCAGCGGCACGTGCCCAAGGCTTTCAGCTATTTCCATAAAGTCGGCCGTAGATTCCAAAAGCACTGTACCGTCTTCGTAAACTCCAAGCACTCGTACATTGTATTTATCGATTGCTAAATACATCCCCGCTTTTAGCTTGCCTCTATACATTGCTTTGTGATGATATTTATCTTCGGCCTGGCCGTGCTTTTCGGTTAAGAGTAATTCATATTTTTTCCCATCTCCACCGATTGCCTCCAGACGGGC
>Ga0214921_10003351_pt1 | contig 24625 bp, 17 predicted proteins | sample LL1505_MetaG_FD_177992 | JGI IMG/M metagenome (GOLD analysis project Ga0214921, IMG submission 177992) | Freshwater microbial communities from Lake Lanier, Atlanta, Georgia, United States - LL-1505 | ecosystem: Environmental > Aquatic > Freshwater > Lake | place: USA: Georgia | collected...
CGCGGTTGTTGCTGTAGGCGGTGCCAAACAGCCTAGAATCTTTTCCCACACGGATGTTGCACCTGTGACTCCAGTACGTTGTGCCATATCCTTGCTTTTTGCCAAGATCGCGTCTTTGTGCTTTATCAGTTCGGAATTCTGTGTCACAACAAGCTGCTCAAAAATGCGGAAATAACTCATCTTTTCCACAAAGGTCTCTTGGGACATGGTGCTCCAACTACTGAAAATATCATCAATCGCAGCGCGCACGACATCATCGCCTTGTTTGAGGGCGATAGCCTTCAAGAAACGATTCCAAATCGTAGTGATCTGATCGTTTGTGTATGTGAGCGGTTGGGGGGAAGGAGTTGTCTGAGCGGCAGAAGGAGCCATAGAAACGTAGTCCGGTGTAATAGATGCGCTCAGCGTCTTCATGATTTCCTCTTGACTGAAGCGTTCATCGTTGTTCCAGAGATCCGAATCAAATCCGTCAATTCGGCTGAAATCATTGAATTTAGAATTCACATATTTCGGATCGTCTTCCTGGAAACAACCTGCCAGCATCGGTGTCGTGAAATAAATGTTCAGCAGTGAATCGCCATGATTCACGATCATGTGATCGCCGCTTGTAAAAATGCCGCGCTCCTTTACCAATTTAACCAGTTTCTGTGCACCACTCTTCGTAAGCACATAGGCATAATTACAGAAATGGAAATACCGGCGCTCCTGTCCACCATACAGGTTATTCTTCTTGACACGTGCAAAATCAGCATTCACGCGCTCCGTCACGAGTGGCAGCGCAGGTTTATTCGGCGGCAGCACACCGCCCAAATAAATCACGTCTGTGTCTGCAGGAATATTTTCTGCCATGCGCTTCCATTCAGAGAGCCACGACGACGGCATTTTTACATCATCCTCCAAAATCAGATAACTCGACGCCATCTTATCGTTCGCCAACTTCTCCCATAGCGTCAAATGAGATAGAGCGCAGCCCATGACCGCCTTCTTCCAATGGAAATCATTGTCTCGGAAACAATGTACCAGTTCTGGCGTGAGTTGAAGCGTCTTGCCGTCCACTGCCGGCAGTACATACGTGCTCTTCTTCAGCGAAGAATGGCTTTCTTTAAAGCGCGTCAGGCGATCGCTGCGCCGCGCCAAATTAATGAGATACACTTCATCAATACCCTTTGTGAACGATGCAAAAGGCACAAAATTGCCGCGATGGACGTAAAGGGGTGTTGTAAACTGCTCTGCGGCGCGCAGACTCGTATCGCAATAATACTCTTTGAGGGACTGACGAGGCAATTGGGAGGCAGCGCGTTGCGTCAACATGCTCAGGATTGACTGGTCGTGCCTGTGTCCCAAACAGGTTGCCGAATAGGGCCGCCACTTGTCACCGACGATCGTTTCGCGTGTCTTGGCGGCCTCCAGTGCTTCCTTGAACACCTTTTCAATACAAGCATTTCCCTTTTTGAAGCCCAGTCCGCCAGCCCAAATCTGATTGGCAGCAAGTTCCTGTGGCGTTGCACTCATATTCTTACAGAAGGCAGGGTGGCACCAACGCTCGTTCGTCTGTTCATCGTCGTCCAACAGGAACACACCCTGTGTATCAATCGTGTTCCAAATCTTGTGTAACGTGCCGGCGATCATCGTACCGGCATCCAGATACAGCACGGATTCGTCGACCGCCGCTTCATCATAGGCATTCTTCAGCACCCAGAGTTTCCATGCAAAATGCTGAGGATCCCAGTAATCGCTCCAGGGCGTCTCCGTCGCAGCATCCGTTGGCAAAATGCGAATTTCGGTTGCCCCATGTTTCTGAAGAATTTCATAGATCTTCGGATTCACAGACGGCCACAGATACACAATCTTCTTACACTCAGGATCGTACTTGTTGAAACTGGATAGTGCATTCACAGCTGCTTCCAAATATTTCTCGTTTGCCGCAGTGATAAACGTGCGCTTTGTGGGCAACATGTTCGTTGTAGCAAGTGAAGGCATTGATGTAAGTGTGATCGGCATGGAGGGATTTGCTGTTGCCGTTGTTGCTGTTGCCGTTGCCTCTTCGTAATTTGCCCCATGCGACACCGCCGTCTTCCAAGCTCCCAGGGGAATCTTTGTCTCCACGCCAATAATCTGCTTGAAAATGCGACGCGCAACATCCTCCATCGTCATCTGGCACCACCGCAGCTTGAATTCCGACAGCGCCGGTACGCTTGCCATCGCGCGCCACTTTTCAGGATCGTCTGCCACCTTTTGAACCATTTCTACCAGTTCCTGCGGCGACTTGACTTGGTTCGCATTCAGGAATCCACGGCTGTCAAAATCGCGATCAACAAAAGGATCACCCCAATAAATCGGTACTGCACCCGAAAGTTTCGCATGGAAAAGTTTCTCTGTCGTGTAGCCTGGTGACGACGAATTCTCAAACGCGATCACGAACTTGTAATTCTTGAAAAACTCCACTTTGTCCAGTTCGCCACCACCACCGCCGCCACAGCCTGAAGGCAGCGGGCCCGATGGCAGATTGTTGAACAAATGGCCGCCCGAATCCACGCCGCGCCACTGGTTCAGCACATGAAATGCAGTATTACGCATAGGATTACAAGGATTGGATACGACAAATGCACAGAATTTCTGTTTGGACTCCAGGACTTTCGAATCGACACGGAGTGCATCCTCCACATTCACGAGCACAGGGTTCACGACCTTGCTGTTCTGAGCACCAAACCAATTCAGGTATAGCACCCACAAAGGCAGGCGCACATAATCATCCGATGTGTCATAGTTGAATCCAATATTCAGGAAAATATCGTTGCCTGTTTTCTTGGGTTTGTTTTCGCCCGTAAAATGTACCTTCGGTACACCAGGGTATTTGACTTCATCTCCGTTTCCAAGCGGACTACAAAATACAAGATTGGGCTTCACAGGATCGTGGTAGACCTTGATATTGTTGAACGACCCAATCCATGACAGCAGATACATGAAGAAATTGTGCTGCGGCATAAAATTGTCCCACATGTGGCAAAACGCAACGCGAAGTTCTTTCTGCGGCGTTGTCATTGCTGGAATAGATGTGATGGGAGCCATAAGGGGGGCAACCGACTTTGATGGCGTCGTAGTAAGGAGTGTATTGAACTCGTTTTTCAGTGCTTCTGGTGAAAACTTAGCACGCAGCATCTGCTTGCGCACCTCCGCTGCACGTGGATGGAAAAAGCCCTCTTTTGTTTCGCTGTCCGACTTCATTTTGCGCCAAGCAGCTACCGCCTGAGAAATCTGGTTCAGTTCATAATAATAAGTGCCTCCTACATTCCGAATAATTTCGCAATTGTGAATCAGTGGAATCCCAAGATACGTCGCATCCAACATGAATGCCTTCAGTGGACGATGACGCTGATGCGCGATAAAGAAACTCTTTTCGCGCCGAAGATCCGGCAGTCGCACACGAGGAACCATGTTTCCGCTAATGTCGGGCAGAAGTAGGTTGCGTGCAATGTTCTGTTGGAAAAACGGATGCTTTCCTGTTGCCTCGCCGTTGTGAACGCTAAAGCGAATCGGATCGGCCTTCTTACGGATTTCACTCACGATGTTGAGCGGCAGTACACAACTGCTGCTGTTGCTGAAATTGCTTTCCAGGATGCGTGCACACCAAGTCAGCGTCGCAGGGGCGCCAGACGGCAGCATTTGCTCCACGCGGCGTGCCGAGTCGCTCCATTCAGGAATGTTTTCGTCTTCCACAAACATATCCAGCGGCGTCGGATCCCACACGTAAGGAATCTGTTGTACGGGAACGCCGCTTAGAAATTCAAGATAGCGCACATCCTGTTTGGAATAAAAGGAATATGTCCAAATCGCGCTCAGATTCTTGAAATTACGGCGCGCCGGATTCCAATTGGAATACAATGACGATTCGATGTCGTGGAAAAGAGGCGGATAATGGTAAAGTCCAATCACATGCTTGGCAGCACGAACACGATCCGATGGCACAAGTTGCCACATGACTTCTACGATCACATCGTAAGGTTGTGCTGAAACTGCTTCAGAGGAAAAAGCAACACGAGGCGGCAGTTCCTTTCCGTAGCGCGCCATGTCCACAAACCAATTTGTTTCGCCCTGTGGATATAGCAGAGCCACTTCGTGGCCTCCCATCGCGAAAGAACGTGCGAGTGCACATGCAACCTGTGGCGTTGATCCGCTAAAGTAACTATTTTGAAATTTAATAGTGACACCGATGCGCATTTCTAAAGAAAGAAATCCGAATCGGTTTAGACCGCTTCCGCAGTTGTTCTAGACGTTTTATGAGTCGGGTAAACCACCATTCATCTAAAACTCTCCCGTATGCTAGCTTCCTTCAACGTTTTTAAGCCGGTACACTTTTTTCGAGTACAAGGCTTCGCCAGGCTTCTGCATTCTCAGGATTGTAAGGACTGAACGCCCACGTCAGTTGCTTCGCGTGTGCCTTGTACGCCTCACGATTCTTCTCGTGATGTGCGACTATCACTTCAATCTGCGCTGCAGCAGCGTCAAAATCGTTACCTTCATAATAGTAGCCATAACTCTTGAAGCGTGCAACGTTGTGAACGACCGGGAATCCCATAGTGATCCATTCCAGGAAACTATAATTGTATTCGTTTGTGATCTGGTGCTGAACGATGATCGCATTCTTGAACACGCGCGCCAGGTTGATAATATGTGCACGAGGCATCATTTGCATTTTTCCTGCTGCCAAAATGGACAGCGAAGGCGCAATATTTGCACTAAAAAACGCATTCTCTTTGAGTTTAACACCATTCACAACAATACATTGATCGATAAGCGTCGGATATTTGCGATAATAGGCTTCCAAAGCAAGCATAGGTACAAGTGAATTCTTCTGGAAACTGATATTGGGTTCCATGACAACAAATCCGCGAGGTGTCGATGGTGTTAGACCTGCTGGATCGTAGACTTCACCAAGTTCCTCGATAAAGTGCGTATCCCAAACATATGGCGCGATACGTGTGCGGCCACACATACCATTGATACATCCTGCATATTCGGCGTGAAGATCATAGTGTGGCGAAACCCAGATTTCATCGAGTTCACCAGCGACGTGATGGCTGAACGTAATGCCCGGTAAAAACGTAATCGTTTCAATATCGATGTTCAAGATGTTGCCAAGGTAAAGTTTGGAAACTTTTGCGCCCATACTGCGGAAAAACCTACGAATACCGGGATCGCAGCTCATCCCCATCTCAATGTAACTAACAACCGGGAACGGCGCCGCTGAATACTGCTTCATATCTATAAGTCGAAACTTGTCATGAATTTTAGCATCTTTGTGATTGTCGTTATTATCTACCATAATGTACGGCTCAAGCCCAAGTGTCTCCAGCATCTTGTAAATCACATAAACGTTCTGAAAAAGCCCGTTTGCCCAAATGTGTTCATCAGGAATCTTTACGCTCGTCAAAATGACACGTGGTTTTTGGGCTTTCACTGGAAATTCTGCTGGTTTTCCAGAAGGAACGTCCTGAAACTTGATACCTTCGCCTGCCTTTAGGGACGGAAATTCCATTTGTCTTACATAGTTTCTAAAAACATGCCTCTAAACCGCGCATGAGTGCCAGTGATCACTGGCGCTTATGCGCGGTTTAGAAGCATGAAAAAAATTGACATTCAATAAAAACCAAACAAAAATCTGCGTACCTTGAAGAAGAAATGTCCTTCTCCAACAAAAATGCATGCTTGGTCTACCTTGAAAACTTTGTAGGAGTCAATAGTTATATACCTATCCTGTATTTTGATGGCAACAACGTTAATGATCTCGTCGATGCTATCCTGGATTTCCTACAGGCGAGTGGAGAGTGCCTTCCCGTTATAGAGGTCTATTCGGCACGCAAGGGTGTCGCAGGACGCGAAAAACTTGACAAAAAAATCCCTGCGACGCTAGAATCTGTTTATATTACACTCAATTAGAACTAGACCCATGTTTGGAGTCCATGAAATCTTAGTGCTGCTGTCCGAAATAGTCTTGTCGGCGTATCCGCTTCTCATTAAATTAGTAAAAACAAGTATCATTTTTCAAGTCGGTTTGCGGATGTTTGTATTTTCTGGACTTGCTGCACTGGCTGCTCTTCTAACAGGTGCACCTGTATTGCCAGCGACATTGCTGAGCGCCGAATCAGTCGCCACAGGTTTGCTGAATCTACTTCATGTAAGCGCAAGTTATATCGGATTTGAGCAATTGGCTGGTGGAAATGCTATGGCACTTTTTTATACGTATCCGGTCTGGAATTTGTTGGGTGCAGCGGCGGTGTTTGGTGAATCCATTCCACTATCGTCGCTGCCGTGGATTCTGGTGGCACTTGGTGGTGCAGTAGCACTGGCGCAGCCCACAGCGCATAGTTGGACGTTGTTGGGTGTCGTTGCCGCACTTGTCGCAGCGCTCACAGAAACGGGTATTTATTTGTGGTTCAAATCGCGCAAAGAGGGTGAATCAGATCAACCATGGACGAAAATGGTTCAAATGTATGGTAGCAGCGGCGTCTTTTGGCTGGCCGGCATCGCTATCGCGCTTCTTGTAGGATTTATGGGAACTAACGCATTCAATATCAGTGGCGCTGGACTGAGTGGTGTCTTGTTGTTTAACGGCCTTGTTGGATTTTTAGGATATGCTTTACGCTTTTATCTGATTCCCCAAGTTTCCACGATCGTATTTAGTGCACTCAGTTTCTTCGGTGTCATTTCGGCCTATGGTCTAGGATGGCTGGTAACGAACGAAGTTCCATCCGCCCTTCAAGCGGCAGGTGCAGCGGCCATTATTGTTGCGAATGCAGTACTTGTGACACGTGATACTGCGTAAAATCCTATCTATAATTTGTTTCTATATAGTATGAATATGTCCGATGTCCCCTTGACAGAAAAAAGATTCTTGGAAATAATAAATGGATTTGACAAACGATTTGAAGCCATGGACAAACGATTTGAAGCCATAGACAAACGATTTGAAGCCATTGACAAACGATTTGAAAACATGGACAAACGATTTGATAAAATAGAAAAACAATTAATCGATGTTCGTCGATTTCAAATACACGAAGCAGAAGCGATTGAGTATGAACTTGGTTCTGTACTTCGTTCCTTCTTGATGAAAAAATACCCCCTTACAATCATTACTAAATTTCCAATGAAGGAATTATATGATCCTATCACCGAAGAACGAATAACCGAATTAGATGCTGCGTTTTTAGTTTCTCCTATGAAACATAAGCCTGATATGCGAAGACTTCTTGAGGTAGGAATAAAAATCCCTAAAATGCGAAATAACATTGTGCATGTTCATGAGGAAACACACTTGATAATTGCTGAAGCAAAACACCATATGTCTACAAATAAAATTGCCACAAAATTATGGCAATTTGATCGCATTTTAGATTATTTTAAACATATTCACATTATTAAAAGTGGAGCCACTGATTGGGTTGTAACAGAAAAGTTTGCGATGACATATGAAAGAAACCCTTATTTGGCGCAAATAACCACTATTCATTTTTATTTTGGTGCTGCTTTTTGGCAAAAGGGTATTGCCGATGACTTGAAAAACGATATTCAAAAATGGAAAGAAAATGTTGAAATGTTTGAATCAACAACTAATTCTGGTGAAAAACTACGTATTTTTAACACGATTCTAGCAATAGAGATGAAATGGTATAGAAACACAGATAGACCTAAACAACAAACAAGCAAACTCGATATGGTTCCTGAAGAGATTGTGGCTCTAAAAACTATTGAAGGTGCTTTTAAACATTTAGATCTCATTCTTCCATCTGGAGATCGTTATTTCGTTGACGATGAAAAAGAAATACAAGGATTTGTATATAATAGTGGAAGAAAAACACGGAAAATGCCTAAATAAGGAAGTCCAGCGGAAAATGCCTAAATAAGGAAGTCCAGCGGAAAATGCCTAAATAAGGAAACCGAATGCCAAACTAAGGATGTCTTCGCGATCAGGAGGGTTGCTCGAATTAGTGGCGCGTGGAAAAAAGGATCTTTTCTTCACTGCCAACCCATCAACCTCGTTTTTTCATAGTGTGTATGTGCGCGCTGCGCCTTTCACAAAAGAGATCTATACCATCGCGCCCCGGAACGCAGCCGATTGGGGTCATTGGGTTGATTTTGACATTGATCATCGTGGCGACCTAACACGCCATTTTTACTTGCGCATTATGCTGCCAACCTGGTTACCAGGTCCCGCCGCCGAAGCGAACCCAACTGGTATTGTAACAGACGCGAGTGGTGTGCGCTTCGGCTATTGTAACAACATTGGATTCCAGATGATTGAGAAAATCCAGGTGTTTCAAGATCAACTATTGCTGTGCGAAACGTATGGCGAATATATGGAATGGCGGCTGCGACAGAGTTATGGATTTACAACAACCTATTTGGTGGCAAGCGAAGTGGGCAGTCGTCCTGAAACCGATTTAGCGCTCGGTCGCAGTGCTACTGCCGCGCCCCTACGTGTACCAATTCCTGTGTTGGGATGGCAGAATTTGTTTGATCCTGGATTGCCGTTATGTGCCCTGAAATCCCAACGCTTCCGCCTTCGTGTCCACATTCGCAAATTGGAAGATGTTGTAGTCGCAAGCGACGGACAGCTTCGGCCGCAGCCTTGGGGTGGAAAACAACTTTTAATTCAGCGCAATGCAGGTGGACCCATTGACACTACACAAAAAACGTTAGAGCGCAGCGTTATGAAAAATATAATCATGTACTTGGAACAATCGGTTTTGTATGTCCCACCCGATGTTCAAACATGGTTCAAATCACAGACGCTGTATTTTCCCTTTCAAAATGTCCAGCACCAACAATACACACTGGAAGACAATGTGATGACAGCAGCTGCTCTGAATCCTGCACAGGTCTTTCAACTCCCTTTGTTGGTTGATTTTATCGGCAGCGCAGATCGGTTGCTACTGGGATGCCGATCGCTTGCATGTACAGAGGCAGGACAACGCACGACGCTACGCGCGACAAATGGAAAGCCCTTTTTACGGACATTGCGACTCAATATTGCCAACATTGATCGCATTCAAGAATTCCCATTGGCTGTGTTTCGTGAAGTGTCTGCATATTGGAAAAGTCAGCGCATGGGACTCGATCTTGCCGAGCCTATTACGACACCACAGGAAGTCTATACGCTGAGTTTCGGTGGATTTGATTGGAATACGCCGTCTGGAACACTGAACTTCACACGGGCGGTAGATCCTGTACTGAATGTTGTATTGAATGGCGTACCCTATGATACACGCAACACGAGTCGCAAGACGTTCGCGCTCTTGTATTGCGAATCTTGGAATGTGTTCAAGATCAGCGGCGGTATAGGGAAAATGATGTTTGATGATTCGTAATCTACGCGAGTCAGTTATCACTTAAGCCCGTATAAATTGATTATTTACAAACTAAGAATGGCAGCAACTAACATTATTCCAATTGGCGATCATTGTGCCGCTGCGATTCTTTTGAAAGATTTAGGTTTGCGAAATGCCAGTTATCCGTTTGATTGGGTCGTATGTCACGAACAAGTAAAAGATACAAATATCTTTCTGAATATCCAATACATTCGTGCATTAAATTCAACCAATGCACGGCAAATAGCATGCGAATTTGTTGGAGATGCAGATCGTTCCAAAGAACGCATAAATAGTAAAAATAACCTTTGGTTTCCACACGACGAGCCAGAAACTATGATTCAAAAGTATACTCGTCGGTTTGCGCGACTTTTTTCAGACCTTCAAGCACACACAAACATATTTGTTATGGTCACACGTTGTTATTTTATTTCACAAGAACAATTTGATGCAATACTGGAAACGTTGTTGGGATTCAACAAAGGAAATCGTATTTTATTTTTCAGCGGAATCGATCATCCATACTTGAAAGATGAAAAATACAAGGAATGTGTTGCATTTGTCTATATTCACTACGATATTGACAAGATATTTGATTACGATTATTCAGTCTTTCGCCCTATGATCAAAAACCACCTTTCTGTGCTGCTAACTTAGATCGGTTGTTACACGTCGTATATCCTCTTTCAGATCATTTGAAATCGGTGGTGGCGGAAACACGAGTGGAAGAAGACAAAGTTGTTTCATTTCGGTTGACACATCGGCTTTCCGTTTGAACAGCAGATCGCCAAGTGTTTGTGGAAATTGTGAATAAAAGGGCGATTTTTCACTTTGTCGTTTTAAATATTTCAGAAATGTTTCAAGCTGATGAAAATCATAGTGAAACATGACGTATCCGTGATGAGTCTCCACTTCATACGGAGTGTGAAGAGCGGCAAGGGTTTGAAGATGTCGTTTGGAAAGCACGATGCCACAAAGTTCCTCAAAGGCTTCCCGAAAGGCAGTCTCGCAGGGGGTGGCATCTTGTGTTTCACGCTTTCCGCCGATACCATAAAGCGCTGGGTATTTTTTCCGCGGCTCATAACCACACAAGATTACTTTGCTAATGTGTTTGTCACGAAAGACGAGTCCAGCACCACTCCATTCCGTAGGGACTACAACTGCCGTAGCTGCTGTTGCTGCTGCTGTACCACAACAAAAGAACATTGCTTCTTACCACGATGCTCTGTACGGGTTCCAATTTTTCCTTAAGGATGCTCTACCTTGCTTGGTGTCGCAAGGAAAAATTGAAAGATGCTTGGCGCCTAGACATGGAAGGGTGTACTTGCTAAGACTCACACTTCTTTCTTAGCAACTTTTCTTCTTAGACGTTTTAACATGTCTCTTCGCACTTTTACGACTGCTTCTGCTTCGGCTTCTGCTTCTTCTTCTTCTGCTTCCGAGGAGTGGACTCGTGTGTCACATGCCAAGGTTCCCCGCACTAATCCGTTTGCGCGGCAGCAGCGTCCGGCGTTTGTAGAGCCGATTGTTTCTTCTGCTCCTCGCAATCGTGATCATGGAGAAAAGAAACCGAAGCAGTTCTCATTTGCTGCTGCTGCACGACTTGATGATGCTACTGCATATGTTCCTCCTTCCAAGCGTGCAGGGGCTACTGAATCCGTTGCTCCTGCTTCTGCAAAGTCCTACGACGAGGCGTTCCCTATGCTAGGCGGCGCTGCCGTGCCAGGAGCACGAGCCACTGCTGCCGCTCTTGCTCCTGGCGCCAAGTCCTTTGCGACACTGGTACGTGAGCGTGCTGAAAAGGACGCCGTTGAAGAGGAGGCGCGCAAGCTTGCCGATCTGCGCGCTGCTGCTGAGCGCACAGAGTGGGAGCGCGAGCGCGCTCTTTACCGCAACGTTGGACGTGCTGCCGGTGGTGGTGGCTACAACCCCAGCAATTATGGGTATGGTGGTGCAGGCGATGATGTAGGCGAGGATGGCTACGATGATCATGATAGTCTGGACTACGATGTCTACGGCCAGCGTGTAACGTCCTACAACCCATCCAACTATGGCGGTCACACGGAGGATGATCATGTCGATGATGGTAATGGCTACTATGGAACCAACGACGATGGAAATGACGATGGCTACTAATCTTGGTCTGCTCTGCCCCCATCTAAACCACAAAAAATAGAAAACAAATAACCCAATAAAACAATGGCAACACCAATAAGAACACAATACATTTTTGATTTGTCGGGCGTCAAATACAAAACGCGCGCTGATGTACTGCGCATTCAGCGCCAATGGGAAACCTTTGAGCGTGTAGAAAATTACAACGATATGGTTTATCAAAAACTCGCAACGGGCAATCGCGAAACACTTTATTACCAGTTCCGAACGCGCGATGAATTGCTGGATTATCGCAATGGACAAGAACTTCACGTCCTGCGCTATCCTGTGTTGGGAGCCGCAGGAGAGTTTAATTCCATTAGCAATCGTGCCATGCCCAACGTTCCTGTCACAACAAAGGCGCCCGAATATTCAATGGCTCCGACAAGGGGTCTGAATTTTTCAACTTCTATGAGTGCTTCAGAACTTACATCGCTCAACAACGACATGACGATTTATATGCATGTGAGTAGTTATAACTCGGCACATTATTTCAAGTACAACTTTCCAAGTGACGAAGAAAAACTTGCTTACCATCGTGCTGAGTTGCGCATTATGATGTCGAATCTTTAGAATTTCGAGGGTAAATCGTAATCTCAGTCGAGCGCTTTGCGCCGTATTTCCATGCTTCTTCGCTCACAATTCCCTTCCGAATCCATTTGTGGACGTCGTGATTGAGTTCCGGCGAAACCTCAAAGTTTTTGACAATGACATCCCACATTGCGAGTTGTCGTTGTTTCAAAAGAATTTCAAGCGTGCTTTTTTGAAGCGTTTCCATTACTGGATTTCCAACAGGTGTCTAATATTCTATGCCTTTGTCTGAGTTTCAATTTTTGGAGTTGCTGCTACTGCTGCCACCGCTGCAGTAATAGCACCCGCAGGTGCTGGTGGGACAGGGCGTCCTTCACGGAGTGCGGCCATGACTTCCTTAATGTCAGACCTGTACTTCACACGGGCATTGGCCAGACATCCGTTTGTCTTTGAAATCAGGTGCTTGTCTTCCTCTGGAATCTTCTCAAGAATGCCAAGAAACGTCGGATTTGTCAAATCGTAGGAGTAGACACGCCCTTCAGACGTGTTATCAACAAGGTACACGGTGCCTTGAACGGGTGCACGAATGAGCGTCGTAGGAATAGGAGCTGCCGTAGTTGCCATACTGCGTGAGGAGATGCTTGTTAGAATTCATGATCTTCCTGCTCTTCATTTTTTGTCTAACCAATTACCTTGATTTGCTTGTCCATACCAAACGTCGTAAACAGACTTGTGTCAAAACCACATCCTGTCATCTCAACGACAATCGCGGAGATGAACGTTGTCAGCAATAAGGCGGCGGCGATCCAGAAAAGCCATTTTTCCCAGTCCATTTCCCTTGTCTACTAGAGATCGTTGAAAAAAATTGAAGGATGCTTTGCCCTTTTATCCAAAGAGCGAGTCTGATTATCAGCATACATCGAACAGCCTTTCCTTCTTTCCGACCTTTCTTTCTTTCTTTCAAGATGTCTTCTTCCATGACCGGCTCTGAGCTCGTCGCACTTATCCTCTCGCTTACTTCTGCCCAGCGTGTCGAGATCTGGAAGTCCCTCAAGAACTCTGTGGACGATGCGATGTCTGCTGATGCTCCTGCTGCTGCTGCTCCTGCTCCTGCTGCTGCAGCAGAGCCCGCGGCAGACAAGCCCAAGCGTGGCCGCAAGCCGAAGGCGGCTGCTGCCGCTCCTGCAGTAGTCGAGGAGGTGGTGGCGGCAGAGGCTGCTCCTGCTGCTGCTGCAGCAGAGCCCGCGGCAGACAAGCCCAAGCGGGGTCGCAAGCCGAAGGCGGCTGCTGCCGCTCCTGCAGTAGTCGAGGAGGAGGTGGTGACGGCAGAGACTGCTCCTGCTCCTGCTGCTGCTCCTGTTGCTCCTGCTTCTGATGCTGCTGCAGAGCCTGCAGCAGAGAAGCCCAAGCGTGGTCGCAAGCCGAAGGCGGCTGCTGCTCCTGCCGCTGCTGAGGAGGGTGAGACTGCGGCTGCTCCTACTGCTGCTCCTGCTGCTCCTGTAGCAGAGCCTGTAGCAGAGCCTGTGGCAGAGAAGCCCAAGCGCGGTCGCAAGCCCAAGGCGGCTGCTCCTGCTCCTGCAGCTGCTGAGGAGGGTGAGACTGCGGCTGTTCCTGCTGCTCCTGCTGCTCCTGCTGCTCCTGCTGCTGCAGCAGACAAGCCCAAGAAGTCCATCAAGAAGGCAGCAGTCAACGCCGTTGCCGTCGACACTACGTCGACGAATGTGGAGTGGATCCAGTTCTTCTATGAGGGTCGTCCGCTGATCCGTCATGCCATCACCCACAACGTCTATGAGGTGGATGGCAGCAAGGCACTGCCCGAGGAGATGAAGCGTGACTTTGTGGGCAAGTGGCACGACTCTAAGCTGGATCACTATGCAGAGGAGGATGAGACGGCGTAAATCCCTAATAAAAACACCAACAAACCAACACAAAACATAAAACACAGCATAGAAACAATTGAAAACCACAAAACCCAATAAAAATATAAAAAACCAAACCAAAAAATTTTTGGTTTGGTTATTGGCGCGCTGCTGCGCTGCTGCGCCATACCACGGCGCTGTAATTTGCGCCTCTGAAAGTAGAGTGATCGCATGGCGTATGCAAACAGAAACACGATGACCTTGGACACCCTTTTTGTCCGCGACATCATCTTCAAAGATGTAAGCAATCGTCCCATTTCCGCGGGTCAGACGCTACTCACCCGTGGTGACGGAGGAACGTTCTGGGGCAATGCACCTGGTACATCCTCCTTTCAAGGTGCCTTCAACATTTTTCAAGGCGGATCCACATTCACTTACATTGCCAGCAATTATACAAATACGCTATGGTTTGAGCCGGGTTCTGGTATCCAATTCTACTCGACAATTGATGGCAATCAGCCCAAGATGTGGATCGCCGCGACGGGTCCTGAACAGCTCCAAATCGCTGGTGGATCTACGCTCGTATTTGCAGATCTTCACGACGACTTGTCAGGCGGTCGCACGCTCGTGTTTGCTGGCAGCCCAACCCTTCCGATTACGATCTCAGACAATGTTGTGTTTTTTAATACAAACATTGATTCCCAACTAAGTTCCATTATAGAGCTTCAAAGCACAACTATCGCATTACAAAGTACAACAGAGCAACTTCAAAGCACAACCGAAAATCTTCAAGAAACTACATCCACTCTTATTAATGAGGTTTCTTCACTCCTCACCACAGTGGATTTATTGCTTCTCAGCAGCGCCGTGAGCACGTTCTGGTCGACGCTCACGTTCGCCCTTGAGTGCTGTGCAGACAACTCCACCTTCATACACAGCACTTTCAATATCTCAAATGATTTTCTAAATATCACATATCCCCAGGTTTTCATCAGTTCCCTCACTGTCAACGAAATTACTGGTGTTGACCTCAGTTCAATCGGTCAGATTATCAGTACCTACAGCACCCTTTATTGGTCTACAGGAACAGGCATCAATACGCTTACAAGTAGTTTACGTGTATCAACCATTGAAGGTGTTACATCTCCCATCATTAACTTTGATCAAGCAAACAATCGAATTGGTATTAATTTAGGAAACACGCCTCCTCGTACGACTGTCGATGTTGGTGGCACCGTGTTTGCCAGCAATTTTGTGACAACATCTGATCGTCGTATGAAAACCAATTTAGAACCACTATCCTTTAAAACACCCTTGCCTTCTTACAGATTTGAATGGCGTGGATCTGGCGAAAAGGACATTGGTGTGATGGCCGATGACGTTGAAGCAGTAGCCCCCGAATGCGTTTACACAGATGACGGCGGATACAAGGCCGTCAACTATTCCAAATTAGTTCCCGTCTGTTTCTCTATTCTCAATGACATGTGTGCACGCATGTCAACCTTGGAATCTAGGGCCCTTCAATGTAAATGTCACTAAAAGGTTTCAACGTCGATAAATCGCTTTTCACAACGTATCCAAGAGTCTGAACATAGCTTAACCAAGCCGGCAGTGTCACCCAGGTAATACCATTCTGTGAAGCCGGTCCGTAGCAATTGGGAAGTGCTATGCCGGAGGGGGGAACAAGTCGTTGAAATGTCGCATTGTCCCAATAATAGGCAGGGTCTTCGCGTACACGCGAGGAGCAGGCTGTCGGAAACAGATTCGTGGTTGGCGCACGATCAATTCCATAAATCGTTGTTGCTTGTTTACACACCGAATCATTCCACAAAACAGGACTGATTCGGTAAATATTTTTGATCGACATGTGTGTTGTCTACTGATTTAATAGCGAATCTGTTGCACGAGACGCGGCATGTCGACTAGGCGCTTTGTACAATCCCGACGGCGGCACGCTGATCGTGCGATCGTAACGCGTCGGATTGAAGAAAAGGCGATCCGAGCGAGCCCACGCTGCAGCATCGTCTGCTGCACGGCATCCCGTCGTCTTGTGCGCGTCCAGCACTTCGGGCTTTTGTATCGGTTCCGATCCAGGTACGACATTTGTGGAAATAGAAGGCGCCGGGGTGCCTCCCACAGGAATGTAGCGTTTTTCGGCACATTTTGTCAACGGCTCATCGACGCGCAACAAATCGGTTTCGACACCAGCCCGATAATTCTTGTAAGGAAATCCAAGTGATGCTGCTCCTCCAACAGGGATCGTGCCGCCACTTCCTCCCGCTGGTTGCGGGCGGTGAGGGCCGCCTAAGAACTGAAGCGGCGTCGGCGGAACTTCATATTGAAATTCACCCTTCAGCGGTGCATCGCCTGCGGACGTGTGGTGGTACTGAAAGCAAATTTTCGCAGCAGGACGAGGATCCATCAATTCACCCCCAATGCGAAAATCGGGAAGCACGTGTTTCACGACCATTGTGGGATCCCAGTGCGTGCGCAAACATGCAGGAGGAAAGGCTTCAGCAGTGTTGCGCGGACCGCCTTCGTAAAAGGCTGCAAGTTCTTGTTCTTGGTTCATACTCTCTTACCTAGGAATGCTAAAAGGAGTTTCCAATCGCGTCGCAGTCGCACCCTGTTGCTCATTCCTCACAATCGTGGCTTCCTTAATAGTTGTAGGAAGTACCAGCGACGCGGTGTCTTTGGGACCCTGATTGATTTCCGTGATTTCCATGACAAAATCATAGTCACAATCGGCGTTGCTGAGGCGATTTCCGAACTTGTCCACAAGCTCACATTCAATCGTCTCGTATTTGCCGAGAACAGGATTGAATTGCTTGGGAAGTTGAACGGCAGCGCGACTGAACTGCGCGAAACCGGACAAGATGATCTTGCTGAAATAGCGCTGATCCTGGCCACGCGACTCACGTGTCTCGGACAAATCTTCTTTTCCGCTCACACCCAACGTGTTAATGTTGAACTCTGGATTCAGACGCAAGTAAATGTAGTCCTGAACGATACGAACAAACGTATCGGATGTGTGGCTCACTAGGAACGGCGTATCCACTTTCTTGAAACCCAGATTCCATCCCAGTCCCCATTCGTCGGGCAAATACAAATAAGGCGGCGGCGTCTTGCTCAGAAACTGCATACTGAACGGCAGTGGATCCGTGATTCGGTTTCGATTAATAATGTTGCTAGGAAGAATGTTGGAATACTGATCCGTCACATAAATATTCAGAAGACCGGTGGCAGTGCTAAAAATGCCCTGGTAGAATTGGATGGTCGACGCGGTGGTTGTTTGAAGTAGCGAATAACTAGAAAGCGCGTTGCTGTATCCACCGAATGTATAGGTAAGCCCAGGATATCCCAGTTTGCGACCAAATGTCCGTGTCGTTGAGAAGGCGCGATCAAACGGAATGAGCGCGTTCGCATACGGGATGCTGACCAGTGCATTTCTCGCAATGGATGCATTCGTGGACGTCGTGTACACATAAGAAGATGTGTAATTTGTCCAAAGGGGCTGAGGTGTGTAATTAAAATAAATACTGCTCCAAGCACGACGATCATCAATGGGTTCATATCCTTGAATGGAACTAATTTCATATGCAATGTCGATCAGTTGAGGGCGACCAAAATCCGTGTAGTTCTTGCCAATAAACCGAATTCCACTTGTAAATTCTGCAAAAGGGTCGTAACCTCGCACGTGAATCGCATACGAAGATACTTGGGGACGCACAGGGACGTCATAAATGTACGATAAGAAATTGTAGCCACCCTGGTCATCCCATGCTACATAATTGCTTGCAGATTCTTGTCCCCACTTCCAATAGCTACCTGTATTGGATGCATTCACCGTTGAAATATCGCCATAGTCTTGCTTGTCGTAATCGTTTGCATACAGAAACATCACGGTGTCCTGATACTCGTTTATGATACCTGGATAGTTACCAAAAGCAGCCAAATCTGTAGCAGGATTGTACTGCGAATTCAGCATCTCAAAGCCAATCTTTGAATTCCAATAAATGGGTAGTGGCAAGGATCCGCCCTGATTCTCGGCATCGTACCGATAAACCGACGTGCTTCCGTAGTAGGACCAGCCATAGGGCCCAGCAGGGCCCCAGTAAGCACCTTCACCCAATGCATCAGGATTTACCATTGCCGGTACACGCGTGTATGAAAGTCCATAGAACAAACTGACTTTGTATTTGTTTTCATTCGAATCATAGTAAAAGGGAACAAGTGTAAAGGAATTATCGACGTCGCTGAGGAAACTGCTAATATAATTGGCATTATACTGGAAATCCGTGGTCATTCCAACAGAAGGCGCAAGGCCCATTCCGCGTTGATTGTAGGTATAATTGTTAATATCTTGAACAGTGTAGAAAAAACCAGGAGAACTGATATTTCCAGCGACATATGTTGGCTGAATATCGGGCTCCACCAGCGTGGAGCGCCAATACGATATACTTGAAATGCTGGAATTGTATGAAAGTTGCGCCACGTCCCACAATGTTGTGCTATTGGAATTAAATTCATACGTGTAATACGTTCCCCATTCTGGCTGACGGGTACGCAGATTGCCAGGATCATAGGTATAGTTGTTCACCTGCGTCACCTGTTTGAGCGTCAGCGTTGTAATGGCACTTGACAATTCAATCGTGGAGACATTCGCATTTGAGATCTGCGATGTGCGGAAAAGTCCCACTTTCAAGTTTCGTCTATTGTATAAGTACCAATCATCCCAATTGGAGGATGAACTATTCGAAGTGGTCGTATACGACTGCGTATTCGCATATAACGCCCCATTTGTACTCAGTCCTGTCATCACAAGCGGGGAATTCGATCGATCATAATATAGATCGTTTGTGTTATCATACGATGGTTGTGTGTATGCAAATTTAATGACAACTTCATCCATCTTGACAATGGATGCCGGTGGCAGGAACAGGCTCATGCCGCAAAAACCCGACAAATCGATATACAAGGGGTCAATCTTCACATCTGTGTTCAGTAAATTATACTGAGTAAAAAGCATAATGGAAGGCGGGGCTGGATTATAACACGGCAAAAATACAGAATAAGAGGAATTAAAATTGGGATTTACACTTGGAATAGTATCAAATTGAAAACCATATGTCTGCGTTGTTTCCGTCAAACTTCCCTCAGGTGCAGGCAGCGTTGCAATCTCAAACGTATAAACACCAGGGGCGATGAATTGACCTGGTGTGAAAAAGTTCACTAGTGTTTGACGATTGGGCGTGCTTGCCGGCTTCGGAACTTGAAGGGAACTCAGATACACATTGTTGGTAGAATTGTACAAATCCAGCAACACGTTTGAAGAATTAGAACCAAAATAACAAGACCATGTTTGCGGAGAACTGATGCCTGGATTCGGTTTATTTGCACCATTTGTGAATTGATCGAATTCGTATTGAAGTCCGTTTGCCCCTCCAACAACATTGTTACGAATATTGGTAGGATCGTACAAGTTGGAATTCGTTGTCAAGATCCAATAATCCAACAAGTTGTTGGAAACTCCAGAAATGTCATAAGCAAGTTGTGTAATCGCGGGATCGTAAATCGAGTTGAGCGGTGATTGATACACCTGACTTGCCGGTGTAAATTGATCTGCCAAAGAAGGTAAATTTGCATAAGGAAGGGTATATGTATCCAAAATCGTAGAGGTTGTATAGTCTCCATATACATCTGTTAGAAGTGCAAAAATACGAATCGGTACTGCGCCTGGCAAGGTTGCTGCATTTTCCAAATTCACTTTGAAATAGGATGTTTGATAATTGTTAACATCCACCACCATTTGGCATGAATTTGTGGTTGTAGGAAACGTTTGTTGTTTGAAATAAAAGCGCGGATTGTCTTCACTAATGAACTGGTTCAGATCCTTCTCGGAATCAGACATAAACCCTGCACGATCCTTGTACCACGTAATGGTAACTGGAACAGGGAAAAGAGTATTGTCTTGCGTTTCAACATAAAACGTAATATTGAAATGAGCGGCATCTGCTACAAGGTATCCATCGGCATTCACTTGAAAAAACAAAAAAGGACTAAAAGCTGTTAACGTAATCTGCGACAAGGCCGGCTTTGATCCAAAAGTTGGATTGTTTGCTTGAATTCTGGTGCCTGCAATAAATTGAGGTGTTATATAATTCAACCATTGATTCAATCCACGCATGTAATCCGGTGTCGCAAACATATTTTGTTGAATCGTATACATGTTAAAAAGTGTATTTCCAGAAATATCTGTTTTAATATAAAATGTGCTGTAACCAGGAGGAACACTAAAGTAGGGTTGATATAAGAATTTTAATTTATCTGGAACAGGATTGGTTTGTGTTGGTTGTAGCAAATACGGAAATGACATATCCGTTCCTGCGCCCCGATTGTTTTCGTAGCGAGGAATCGTCATCAAACTGATATTTTGACGACATTTTGTTGTGAAAAGAACCCGATTGTACCTTCCAGGCCAAACAGGAAAGATAGTATCCGTATATCCGAATGTATCAGGACCCGATCCAGGAAATTCCAACATCTCATTCATGCCAAACGAAGATACGCTTAGTGTACTCACAAATTCATTTGTATCAACTGAAAAATAATTCAAAATATTCGACCAAAGAATCGGCTGCTGTGTCGGCGGGGGAAATTCGTTCAACTGAGTCGCAAAGACATCTGCACTAAAGGATAACTTCCATCCGTATTGATTACATGTGTTGTAAATATTGATTTCGTTACATGTATTCGCATAAAACAAAGCGCTGTACTGCGCTAAACTTACACCAAAATACTTGGAAAACTGAAGTTGAATAAAATCATAATATTCTGCAAGGGATGCATTTGAGTTCAATGCATTGCTGTAAGATTGGTAAAAGGTAGCCAAATTTGTAAATCCATTGGATGCAACAAGGCCGCTGAGAGCAGTATTGTAAAACGCATTGATATCCGTTGTCAACGAATCGCACAAGGAAGGTGCGGCAATCGTTAAACGACCACGAGTTGTATCATATTTACATGTGTATTTGTTGACAAGAAACTGGTTAAACGTATGCTGCGCACGATAATTTTCAAAAATAGCAATATTTCCAGGCATATTCAGAATGGCTTGTACAGAAGGATCGTCAAGACCTGTGAATCCAAACACCAGATAACTATACCAACTATCAAATCCTGTCGGAATGCTTATACCCCTCACATCGAAAGGAACCGGGTCTGGTTGTGCGATAATCATTTCCTTGATCGCTGGATAGTAATAGGCGACCTTACATTGTTCAACGTTGAAAGCAACATTTCCTGCTGTTTGAACGACTTGGAAATACCGAGCAACTATGTCGCTCCTCGTGAGCCCTGTTTGGTATTCTTTGAGCAGGCTGTTGTAGCTGTTGGGAGTAGGCGCATTAAACATAATGGAATAATCACCCGAAGCATTGAATTGACTCGAAAACACATCAAACGTAATGTCGTCAAACAGCGGAACGGTGTTGAGTGCAAACTGAAGTTCTGTCACAAGCTCGGTCGCACTATACGTTCCTGTACGAATATTGATCTTTACGGAATTGGGGACATTGCTGCCGTTTTCTACACGTGTGCGCCCCTGTTCCAAAATGTACATGAACGTATTGCCTTTCTCAGGCGCAAAGTTGAAAAAGCTGTTTAGCAAATTAAGTTGCGCCAAATTGATTTGTTTGATATTTTTGAACACTTTTGGAAGCCGAATCGTAAAATAAGTGGGAAGAGGATACACACGCGTATCGCGATCTCGCGAATTGATTGTGAAAAGACTGGTATTTCGGGTTTCCTGTGTTTCAAACTTTGTTCCAGCATTCAAAGGTATTTGCTGCGTTTCAGACACGGGTGCTGGCAGATTTGTAGGAACAGGAATTTTCCGACCGGGGACATCTAGTAATGTTTGCCGCGTTGTGTACCCGTCATTGATTACGGAATCGTCCGAATCGGTATCACTATCGTATTCCGAATCGGACGAATAGGGTCTGTATAATTGCCCTGAGGACATCTTCTAACGTTGTGCTTGTTTTCCAATTTTAGACCAACACGCCAGTGACGACTGAAAAAAACCGACTAAATCGCCTTTATAATTTATTCGGTTCTTTTCAGTTCGCACTGGTTAGCCAGTACGTGTTGATTAGACCGCATGACATTTTAGGCCGATAGTCTAATCAACACAGACTGACGATGGGTCTAAAATTAAAAAGAAAAAGGAGAGGAAGAAGATGGCATTCATAACAACGAATCCAAGTCCCTTTATTATCAATTTACCAGAACTTCAAAATGTAATTACATCGGCTGTTGGCGAAAACACAACATCTGGACTTTCCAATCAAGTGGCAGCTATTTTGGCATTTTATGATTCAGCAACGGGAACAGCGAATTTGAACGCCATTGGAGCAACACCTACTGCGAGTTACGTAACCTTGAACAATGATTTGAACTTAAGTAATGCATCCATCTTGTTAAACGGACTACCCTTTGTAAGTTCTAATTTGTTCAACGGCGTAAACTTTATTGCGATCAATGTGAATGGAGGAGAAGTCGCACGATTTACGCCCACTGGTCTTGGATTATTTACTGCAAGTCCTACAGCCGCGTTGGATGTGGCTGGTAATGCGATCGTTCAAGGTTCCCTTGACGTTAATGGTAGCGCTATTGTTCGGGGGGAACTTAGTGTAAGCAGTTTATCGTCCGTTACTATCCAAGGTTCAACGATTATCAATACATTATACGTTGATTCATTTACAGCCGGATCTGTGTATTATTCAAGCATTGAAGTTGGTGTTTCTTCTATTAATTCAACTATTCAAGCAGAATATGCCAACATTCGGCAACTGGATGTGAGTTCTATATCCACGCTTCAAAGCGCCTCGATTGACTCGTTAGCTGTGCTGAACTTGTCTACGCTTCAAAGCGCCTCGATTGACTCGTTAGCTGTGCTGAACTTGTCTACGCTTCAAAGCGCCTCGATTGACTCGTTAGCTGTGCTGAACTTGTCTACGCTTTCCTATCAGACTATTGATTTGCTAGCCGTTTCCTCACTTTCTACGCTTCAAACTGCCTCTATTGAAAGTTTATCTGTGCTGAACTTGTCTACACTTCAGAGCGCATCTATCGATACCTTATCCGTACTGAACTTATCTACGCTTCAAACAGCAGCCATTGACTCTTTGTCTGTGTTAGCCTTGTCTACGCTTCAGAATGCTTCTATTGAAACGTTAGCCGTGTTGAACTTGTCTACGCTTCAGAATGCTTCTATTGAAACTTTAGCCGTGTTGAACTTGTCTACGCTTCAAACAGCATTGATTGACTCATTGTCAGTGTTGAACTTATCTACTCTTCAAACAGCAGCCATTGACTCTTTGTCTGTGTTGAACTTGTCTACGCTTCAGAATGCTTCTATTGAAACGTTATCCGTGCTGAACTTGTCTACGCTTCAAACAGCAGCCATTAACTCTTTGTCTGTGTTGAACTTGTCTACACTTCAGAGCGCATCTATCGATACCTTATCAGTGCTAAACTTATCTACGCTTCAAACGGCAGCCATAGACTCATTGTCCGTGTTGAACTTGTCTACGCTTCAGAATGCTTCTATTGAAACGTTAGCAGTGTTGAACTTGTCTACGCTTCAGAATGGTTCTATTGAAACGTTAGCAGTGTTGAACTTGTCTACGCTTCAGAGCGCTTATATTGACTCTTTGTCTGTGTTAGCCTTGTCTACGCTTCAGAATGCTTCTATTGAAACGTTAGTAGTGTTGAACTTATCTACGCTTCAAACAGCAGCCATTGACTCATTGTCCGTGTTAGCCTTGTCTACGCTTCAGAACGCTTCTATCGACTCGTTGTCAGTGTTGACCTTGTCTACACTTCAAACAGCCGCCATTGATTCGCTAGCGGTTTCTTCGCTATCGACTCTTGAACGCCTATCAGTTAATCTGTTAGAAGTATCAAGCCTTTCTACACTTTCCTACCAACAAATTGACTTTTTAGCCGTCTCTTCCATTTCTACACTTCAAACTGCTTCCATTGAGTTTTTGGCAGTATCAAGTATTTCCACACTGAATGAACTTGTTGTACTCGGTTCCACTATTCTTTCTACTATCTTTGCCGGCACTATCTATGCCCAGGGTGACATGTATGCAACCGGTTTTAATAATTATTCAGATCGCAGACTGAAATCGAATATTCAACAATATATCCCGAAACAACTCCCAGATCCCGTTGAATTTGAATGGATCAAAACGGGAACACGCGATATTGGCGTAATCGCACAAGATGTCTTTACGATTGAACCAGCCTGTGTACAAAGTACAGCCGATGGAACACTTTGCGTAGATTATTCAAAACTCACAATTCTGTTACTTGCACAAGTCAAAGATCTTCAGAAACAGGTTCAAGAATTGAGGGCAGCGCTGCTTTAATTGCATCAACAAAGGGACCAAACCCGACGTCTGGATATGATTTCCCATTCGAGGATGTATAAAAAGTAGGAAACCCAATTCCAAAGCCATAGGCGGTTGAAGGAGCACCAACAAAATGACTTTTGGAATCATATATAAATGGTTTCTTTTCGCCGCCACATGTGTAAAACAAGTTACAGCGCTCAAATCCAATCGCATATACAACATAGTCCAACTCTGACAAGGTGCGATATGCTGCTGCAAAATCGTCTAATGAAATTAATGATGGGGTATT
>Ga0214921_10003353_pt1 | contig 24620 bp, 26 predicted proteins | sample LL1505_MetaG_FD_177992 | JGI IMG/M metagenome (GOLD analysis project Ga0214921, IMG submission 177992) | Freshwater microbial communities from Lake Lanier, Atlanta, Georgia, United States - LL-1505 | ecosystem: Environmental > Aquatic > Freshwater > Lake | place: USA: Georgia | collected...
CGCCGAGGTGAACCAGCTGCAGCCAGTGAGGCGCCATTAAAAGCCAGTTCAGGACACCGATCGTCACCTGGGAAATCAGCAAAAACCGCGAGACCATCGCCAATTGAGACAATAATCCACCGATATGATTGAGTTTTTCAATACCCTCGAGTACCCACCACAAAGTCACCGCCGTACCGATGGCGAGAACCGGGTGCAGGACCCGCAAACGCACCAGAAAGTGCGCTGTCGGTGACAAATCCTCGATCATGCCAGAAACCAGGTCCTTGGCCGGGAACAGGGTGTCGCCCAGTGCCACTATCGCTCCGGACGCCGCGACCACCAGGAGCAGCCCCGCCACCATCCGGACCCGGGACTGCATGGAGACCGCTCCGGAAGACCCAAGGACGCCCCCCTCGCGGACCGTCAAAAGGAGCGCGGTCCAAGTCAGGGCCGCGACCAGGAACATCGTATTGACCAGGTGGAGGGCGATGACCACCGCGCGCGCCACGGACGAATCTCCGGCAACAAGGTGCTGCAATACGAGAATGGCGCCCACGGCCGCTTCCCCGAGGATGAACACAAACGACCACCCGGCTGCGCGGCGCAGATCCGAACCCTTGACACTGGACCTCCGGGCCCAGAAAAAAAGTCCTGCGACCAGCAACAGGGAAAGGCCGCTGGTAATGCGGTGGGAGAACTCGACCAGGGTCTTCGCCGATGGCGCCGTCGGCAGCACCTCACCGTTGCAAAGGGGCCAATGACTGCCGCATCCGGCACCAGATCCGGACGCCCTGACAAATGCGCCCCAGACAATCACGAACACAATGTAAACAAGGCAAAGCCACGCGAAGGATCCCAATTTACGGGATGTTGCCATGGTGGCGATGGATTTGGAGGCCATGTCTGCCGGTAACCTTTCTGGAACTTCCCGTCCGTAAATGCGCGCGCGGACCCGCGTCTCTGGCGAAATAACTTGCGACATCAGATAATCGATGGAGCCACAGTTGATCAACGCCTAAAGGGATCCCAAGAGGACAGGGCCGCCATGAAGCACTTGATCTTACCGGCCGTCTTGATGGCCATCGCGCAGATCACGCAATCTTGCGCGATCGAGCCCGCCCGCAAAGCCAGCGCATCGAATAACCCCCTGCGCGATGTGATTGTCGCACCTGCCGCCCTCAATCAGGCCGTGATCGTTGCCAGGTCCGGAAATGGCAACCGCGACGCGAACGCCCCGGATGGACCATGGGTCCGTTTTGACGTTCACGGGATGAAGTCCGCCCTGGAACACTGCGCCGAGGGATTTCAAGTGCGCGTCGTCGCGCCCGAGAGCGGCGCCATGGTCAGCGAGACCATCCAAAGGGCTGCCATTCGCACGGCACGCGACGGAACGTTGCTTGTGCTGTTTGCCGGATACGCCAACGAACGCGGTGAGATCGCCATGGATGACGGCAGCGCGTTCACCTGGGCATCGATGATCCTGGCGGTCCGTCCGACCCCGGGATTCAAGCGCCTGATCACCATCGTATCCGCCAGTCTCGAGGCAAAATGGATGGACGAAACCGCCGCCATGGACCCGGCAAGGACTTTCCCCGAGTCGATCATCGCGACCAGCGTCCCACGCATGTTCGCCCCCGAGGGCGATGACTCGATCGACCGGGATGGCGCCATCGATGAGATGAACGAGGGGTTGCTGCACCCTGCCGCGACGCGGATGCTCACAATGTTTCGCGCGGCTCTCGATCCCGGATCCTCGAACCATCAAAGGCAAGGCGCCGTGACAGGGGAACAGGGAATCCTGGCGGCACTGTGGCGGATGAAGGAAAACCACGAACTACTCTACGGACCGGGTCCGGTTTTCAGTTCAACGCGCTGATTACCCGGGGCCGCGCGCGCAAAAAATCCAGTTTCCGACACCGTACAGTCGCATCCTGTCAGGACACCGGAATTTGCGGCTGCCCAAGACAAAAACGGGCCGTGATTTGTACTCGCGCCAGACGGCGCGCAGCCCGTCGCGGTCGACTTCGGACAACTCCTCGAGCCCCGGGCTGCACATGACGGAATCCGCGTTGACGCCCTCGCACTTCCACATCCCCTCGACGTAACTGTCGCCGAGACCGAGAGCGTGCCCCGTCTCGTGCAACAAGGACGGATAGTCGCCAGGCGCGCCGAGATTCATCACCGGATACGGCGCGGGAAACGTGTGCGCGCGGGACGTCGAGAAAAAGTTGACGCGAAAGTCACCCGGGCATCCTTCGCGTACGTCCGTGACCAACGGAACAGTGGAGTTCCCGCGCAGGGAATCAACCCAGTCAAGGATGGCGTCGCGAACCCCCTCAAGCGCCCGCGGGTGATTCGTGTTCAAGCACACATGAAGCAACTTCGATTCGACTTTTGGCAACAGGCCGAACGTGCCCTCGATGCCCTGCGGACCGTCGACCCGCTCGACCCCGGCAGTGACACAACCCGCCAACAGCGCGACAAGCGCTTGGAAACTGAGACGGAACCCGGATCTGATCGCGATGGCTCGCATGGCATGACCTTGCGTCTGACGGGTGTTGAACACGTGACCGGGGACCTATTCTATCCCAAAAAGTGGTAAAATGATGGGATCAACAAGGCATCCCTCAGGAGTTCCCGTGATGACCATCAACCACACCGCCATCAACGATCCAACACGTTGCCTCTCGAATTTTTTCCCGGTACTCGCAGCTTCCGCATTGATCGCCGCGGGGGCGATGTCAGGTTGCAAGTCCACCGGGCGGCGCAATGACGCGGCTGGACTTCGCGCGGCGAGCCTTCCGGCTGAACAACTCGACTTCCCCACAGTAAAGCAACTGTCCGCCGCCCGCACGCGCGCGCTGGCGGCCGTCAGCAACGCCGGCGGCAAGGAACCCCAGCTCGGCACCATCAACATGTACCCGTCCCGGGAACCGGCCTGTCCAAAGTCTGTCACGGTCGAGATCGGGATTTCGTATGACTCGGGCAGCAAACAAGACAGTTCACGTGCCGCCGGATTCTACCTGAAACCGGATCCGGAAAATCGCTGTGCATCAAAGGACGAGCTGGTCATGGACGCGGGGCGCGCGCTCGACGCGTTTCTCGGGACGCGGCCCATCGATGATGTCGGAACGCTGGAATCCACGGTCAAGCTCGACCCGAAGGAATTCCTGAAAGTGGCGTCCAGGAGCGTCCGCCTTCAAGATGCCAAGGCATGGAATGTCTTCATCAAGACTTTGCTCAATCCTGCCACCATGGACAGTGTCCAGTATGTGGTGGAAATGCAGTGTCTCGATGACTCCATCGGCGACGCTTTCTTCAAGGCAACCGACGGATCCCGCATCCAGCGCGGAGAGGAACCTGAAGAGGGCCCGGTTTGCCCGGTGGTGGCGCGCGCTCCAGGGGAACGTTGATGCTCCGCTCTTTGCTGGCAATCCTCGCGATGACCTACATGATCGGCGCGACCTGCTGGAGCATGCCGGATGGTTTTCCGCTGAAAAACGTCATCGACGCCAGATTCCGTCCATTTTTCCAGTGGAGCGGCCTTTGGCAGGGCTGGGACATGTTCGCGCCCCAGCCCCGTGATGAGGACATCTTCGTCAGCGCTGAGATCTGGTACGCGGACGGTACCAGCGAAACCCGCAAATTGACGCGAATGATCGAGATGCCTTACCTCGAACGCTACCGCAAGGAACGTTGGCGCAAGTTTTTCAATGACAACTTGCGACTCGACTCGAACAAGGCGATGTGGGAACCAGGCGCCGCGTGGATCGCACGCGACGCGGCGACGAACACCGGCCGCGTGGTCGAGCGCGTCGAACTCGCGCGCCATTGGCGCAAATCACTTCAGCCGCACGAACCGGGAAATGTGATGAACGACCAGCGCCCTTACAACCGGTTCGTGTTTCATACATTCGATGCACGGAAGGCCCAAAAATGACGCTGCGCCAGGTTTGCAAGAACTTCTGGCTGTGGCTGACCGAACCCGTCAATCCGCTCCCCCTCGCCCTGTTCAGGATTCTTTTCGGGGTCATCCTCATCCTCAACGGGATGCTTCTTTATGACGACCTCGGCATGTGGTTCGCGAACGGTGGAATCTTCCCGCTGTCGTCCGCCCGCTCCATGATCGGGTCCAACCGGCTCAACGTATTCCTGTGGCTGGGCGACAGTCCGCAAGTTGTCGCCACGGTGTTCTGGACTTACATGGCGGCCAGCGTGCTGCTGACCATCGGGCTTTTCCCCCGGAGAATGGCGCTGCTCGTTTTCATCGCGCTGGCGAGTTTCTCGCACCGGAACATTTATATCCTCCACAGTGGCGACACATTCATCCGGGTCATGAGCTTCCTCATGATCTTCGCGCCAACGGGGGCCGCCCTCTCGATCGAGAGCAAAATCCGCGGCTATCCACTGAAATCAATCAATCCCGCGGCATTCAGGGCCTTGCAGTTCCAGGTCTGCGTTCTCTACGCCGCTGCCCTCGTTTTCAAGCTCCGCGGCGACGCGTGGCTCAACGGTAGCGCCGTCTATATCGTGCAGCAGTTGACCGAATTCCAGCATTTCCCCGTACCAGGATTCATGCGCACGCCATTCATGGGCAAAGTCCAGACGTGGGGTACTTTGGTCGTCGAGGGCACGTTTCCTTTACTGGTGTGGTTCCGCGACACGCGCCTGCTTGTCATCACCGGATTGTTGATCCTGCATCTTGGCATCGAGTACTCAATGAACATCCAGCTCTTTGAGTGGACGCTAATCTCATCCCTGGCCCTGTTCCTGACACCATCTGAAGTACGGAGAATCCTGTGGGCAAACCCATCTGCGCGTTGATCACCGGCGCTTCGTCGGGAATTGGCGAGGCCTTCGCCCGCGTCATGGCGGCGGAAGGAATCAACCTTGTGTTGATGGCGCGCCGCGCGGACCGCCTCGAGGCCCTGCGCCGGGAACTCGAGCCTGCGCACCGCGTAAAAGTCGCAGTTGTGCCATGCGATATACGCACCGCGGAATCTCGCACGAGTGGCTGGGAACAGGCACAGAAAGCCGCCGCCAAATCGGATCTCGCAATCGACTGCCTGATCAACAACGCCGGCCTCGGTGAGTCAACCTGGTTTGTGAAGCAAGACTGGTCGCGCAAGGCCGAGATGATTGATGTCAACGTTTCCGCCCTGACCCACTTCGCCAGCCTCGCGTTGCAACCAATGGCCGCGGCCAACAGGGGCTGGATTTGCAACGTCTCGTCGACGGCCGGTTTCATGCCCGGCCCGAAGATGGCCGTCTATTACGCGACCAAGGCCTACGTCACTTCTCTCTCCGAGGCCCTTTCTTACGAAGTCCGGCATTCCGGGGTCAAAATCAGCGCGCTCTGTCCAGGACCGGTAAAAACCGAGTTCGCGCCCGCCGCCAAGATGGATTCATCGCGCCTTTTCCAGGTCATCAAGCCCATGACCAGCGAGCATGTCGCGCGAATCGGCTATCTGGCCATGCTGCGCGGGCAACCTGTCGTCATCGACTCATGGCTCCTGGCCGGCGCCACCTTCATGAACCGGTTCCTGCCCCGCGCGATGATCCTGAGGACAACCGCTTTTCTGAACGGAGCGGGCGGGAAACGCAAATGAACCGCAACGACACCCTGAACAAAAAACTTTTTGCCTTCGCATCATGCGCCGCCATACTCGTCGCGGGTTGCAAATCGAGATCCCCCGAAGCGATCACAAGAGGCGCGGGGCAACCAGTGGAAACTTTCACTGCGAAGGCTCCTTACGAAACCGTGAACAAGATTCCGCAGCTGTCCGTGTACGGGAATCAGTTCTCGTTCTACTGGGGAATCTGGCGGGGGCTCTCGTCCGAAGAGGAACAATTCCTGAAAAGTTCCCCGGGTCAACAGGCCTCCATCGTGTCACGCCGGTCTGTCGTCTGGGAACTCAACGACTGCCAGACAGGATCGATGCTGCACCGTGACCACGAGGAATTCTGGTACCTCGATGAACTGCAAGTGGAAAATGACACGCTGCGCCCGCTGCGCGAGGCGACACGCCCCGGCTGGCGTTACTTCAGCATGGGATCCTTTGACTCCACTTTGGCACGAGGCGCGTGGGGATTTCCGGAAATCACACAGAGATCCGGGGAGTCGAACCGTGAGTTCCGCGAACGTTACGCTGTGGAGCGCCAGGCCTGGACACAAAACCAGTCACGCAAGGGCCAACGCGGCCGAGTCATGCTCCAGTCCGAGCATAAATTCTTGCCGGTCGCACCATCCACCATCCGCCCCTCTTTTGTCTCTTTCTTTGATTACCGCGCGGACGACACGAACCTGCTCGACGGTGTTTACGCGCGTTACAATCCGGTATGGTGGCCTGTTTTTTATGACGAGCGGGCGCACAAACCACACAACATCGAAGTCCCGGCAATCTGGCGCGAGACAGAAACCTCGGTCAAAGGCAGGACTTTCAACGCGCGCCTGGTCTGGAACTGGTGCGACGGCGGGGACAAACCGGCTGCGACATTCGAGGTCGTGCCCGGCGACCTGCCGCCCCCTGGACCCAACCGGCCCGGACGGACAGACTCAGGCAACACCAGCCTGCCGGTCGCGGGCTGGATTCCCTGAGGCCTCTCGCGACACGGTCGCGACTCACAGAAACTGCTGGTACCAGTGGTAATTCCCGTAGGCATCCATCGCGCCGCCAACGCCGATGAACCTGAAATCGCGTGAATTCATCCGTTGACTGGCTTCGACGTGATACTTCCAGATACCCAGCGCCTCGGCCGCGGAAAATGGCCCCGGGGGCGAGCAGCAGGCGTTTTCGGGTACGCCGTAGGAACTGTGGTCATTGGCGATCATGCGCGAGGCGACACTTTGTGACCAGCTGCGGGCAAGAACCATCAACTGGCTCGATACGATCAGCGGAGGCAGTCCTGCCGTCGCCCGCAGCTCGTTGGTCCGTCGGACCAGTTCGCGTTCCGTGTCCGTCAAGTTGAGCTGCTCCGGATTCGGAACCCACCTGTCGGAACTGGCGGTATCAGGCACCGGGGCACCCTTGTCCATTCCGGGGCCAACCAGGAATTCCCGCAACTGGCCGTTACCCAGTGTCGCCGGATCCGCACCGTTGCAAAGGGCTCTTCCACCACCACTCGCGACCAAAATTGGCCCGGCCGCGCTGTCCGTCGTCTGGAATTCCGCGCACACGAGGCCGCCACCAGCCATCCTGACGAACACGGTGACATGCTTCGTCAGCCTCAGGTCCAACGCGGCCAGGCTGGCGAAAACGATTCCCTCGGCGCCAGTCGAGACGAAACCCGCGGGAACGAACGCCGCGTCACGATGCGCGCAACGCTCGATGTCATCAGGACAGAAAGCAACCAAGGCAGCCTTGTCGCGAAGCGCGGCGCGCAGGATAGCCTTGCCTTCACTGCTGCTGGAATCACTTGCAACAAGTCCGACTCCCTGGCTGTTGGCGGACCAAGTTCCGGACTTGGAGCTGGCGTGCGTCGAGGCCTTGTTCTTGCAGGAGACGAGCGCGAGCGAGGCACCAGCGACCGTCCCGGCAATCGTCAGACCGATCGCTGACACACGGGCCGGCGTGAATGAGAAAAAACGAGACTTCATGCCTTCCTGATCGGAGAACTGGATCAAGCCTTGAGGAAGAATGCACTGTAACCGGCGCCAACCATCGGAAAACGCAACGAGAAGCGATGCTGTTTTGAGGACAGGGCTCATTGAATTAGTATTGAACCAATGAAAAACGCCAACCAATCAACCAATGTTTTCCTCGAGTTCCACGGCGCCGCCGGGGAGGTCACGGGAAGCCGGAGCGTCTTGCGGATTGGCGCGGGTGACGCAAAAAACCCGGCGCCCCTGCGGATCATGGTGGACTGCGGTCTCTTCCAGGGCAGCAGCGATTCGCGTGCCCAAAACTGGGAGCCGACCCAGCCACGTCCAGCAGACATCTCGGCCATCGTGTTGACTCACGCGCATCTGGATCACTCAGGCCGACTCCCGCGCTATTGCCACGAAGGGTACGCCGGACCAATTTATTGTACGGATGGAACCGCTGGTCTTGGAAAAATCCTTCTTCTTGACGCCGCGTTCCTGGAAGAAGAACAGGCCGCCTACGCCAGACGCACTGGTTACTCACGCCACAAGAATCCTCTTCCGCTTTTTACCGAGCACGACGCCAACCTCGCGATCGACCATTTCAAGGTCGTGCCGAGGAACGTTTGGCAAAAACTCGGTGAGAACGTCAGTTTCCAGTTCCTGAGGGGCGGGCATATCACCGGGGCCAGCCTGGTCCAGTTCGCCATCGGGACGGGCGACATCTCAAGAATTGTCACTTTCTCAGGCGATCTGGGCAACGATCGGTCGCTCACCATGCGGCCGCCCGTTGACCTCGTGGAAACGGACATCCTCGTCCTTGAATCCACCTACGGATCGCGGATCCAGAGCCGGCAGCCAGCCCTGGAAATGCTCGCTGGCATCATCGCGCGCACGCTCGCGCGAAATGGCGTTGTCGTGATCCCTGCGTTCGCGGTCGGCAGGACGCAGGAAATCCTGTACATGATCCGTCTGCTCGAGAACAAGAACGCGATCCCCCAAGTTCCCGTGGTCCTCGATTCGCCGATGGCCTCTGCCGCGACGCGGATGTTCCTGCAACACTCGGAGGATCACCAGATCGCGACTGGTTTCAACGGCGGACCAGACGGATTTCTGCCCCGTTATTTTGAGACGACGCATTCCAGCGACGAATCCATGGCGGCATGCATGTGCGAAGGTCCGATGATCGTCATATCGGCCTCTGGCATGCTCAACGGTGGCCGCGTCCTTCATCATCTGAAGACACGCCTTCCCGATGCCAGAAACTCTGTTGTTTTTGTCGGATACCAGGCAGAGGGCACAAAGGGACGTTATTTGCTCGAACAGGGGAAAGCAGAGGGACACGTCCGCATCTTCCACGCGGAAGTGCCGGTCGAGGCCGACATCGAATCCGTCGACAACCTGTCAGCCCACGCGGACCAGGAAGATCTGGTCGAGTGGGTCGGCCGGATCCAGAGACGTCCAAAACAAATCTTCCTGAACCACGGCAGCAAGGAATCGTCCGAGGCTCTGAAAACGCGCCTCGAACACGCCTTTCCCGAAATCGAAATTTTGCCCATCCATAGCCAGAGCGAATTCCGAATATCCTGAATTATTCAATCAATACAGATACTTAAAAATTTTTCTCATTTTCTGTTTAGTTCCCTCCAAACCTGCCGAACGTCTTTATAGAAGGAATAGGAGGTGCCCTGTGAAGGACAAGTCTAGATTGACATTAGTGGGTCCGGATACGCCGATCCAGCGCCCACCGAGGTCAGGCCGGTCAGCGACCAAGCGGACCGTCGCCGGGATCATGTTCCAGCCGGTGATCCAGTTGAAGATCGCTGCGTACAACGCGCTGGCAGCGGCGATGTTTTCGTTGGCCTTGTCGATGCTGTTCTACCACAACCTCCAGATGTTTGCGAACACGTTCATCGACCACACGCAAGCCGACGACGCGACCATCAGCCAAGTCTATCATCATATCGAAGGCGTTCGCGTCTGGGCCCTGCTGATCTTGATCGGCTATGTCGGCGTCTCGATCGGGGTCTCCCTGAGCATCACTCAACGCATGGTTGGATCCACTGTGACTTTCCGCAAGCACATCCGGTCGATGGCCAACGGCGACCTCTCCAAGCGCATTTCTGTGAAGAGGGGCGACGCGTTTCAGGATGTGGCTGAGGAGCTGAATTATTTGTCTGATTCCCTTGCCAGGTCGCGAGAGCACGAGGCAGAGGAATCATTGGGCGGCAGACGACGTGCTTCCGGGGATGACCTGGTCACTTGATCTGTCCATGGATCAGCCAGGTTGATCGAGATTCACAGGGAACCGTCAATCTGTCTGCCGCGGAAAAGCAAAGGGTCCATCCGGGAGGATGGACCCTTTGTTCATTCGACAGGAAACGATTCCGGTCAGTGCGCGCGAGTCAGCAGGCCATTGTCGCCACGGACCGCGAACAGCTCGTTCAATTCCTCGGACTTCATGACCGTTGAGACCTTGATGTTCGCCATCAGGTTCATGCCGGCAACCGGGCTTTCGGAGGTGCCAAGGTTCGACACGGACACATTGTCCACGTTCATGTTGAGGCTATAACCCCAGACCACAGAAACGTTCTGCGGAACGATGCTGGCGCTGGTAATGTACTTGCCTTTGCCGGCGTAGGAGCCGCCGTACTGGTAGACGACCGTGTACTGGACCTTGAACACTTCCATGCCGAACCCGTTGGTTCCGGTGTAATCAAACGATTTATACTGGAGGTCCGAGAATCCATGAAGTTCCGAAGCCACCGTCACGCCTTTCGGGAAGGCGGTCGCGAAGTCGAACTTCACGTTCATGACCGGCTTGCCTGCGGCAACAACCGACCAGACTTTCTTGCCGACGTTGATGATCTGGTCGAGAGCCACATCGATGGCGCTCAGGTCATCGTTCAGCGCACCGGCCGGCTTCACGGCTTCGATATCGGCACGAGCATTCACCTGGGCAGCGATCGCGGCCTTCACATCCGCCGGCGTCTCGACTTCCTTCACCGTGACGTTCAGATCGTCCGCGGTGGTGGTGCTGACAGAAAGAACCTTCGAACCCGAGAACGCATCGTCACCGGCCGTGCCGCATGCCGACAAAGCGAAACCGACCGACAAACCCGTAGCAAGAACACGAACGAACTTCATACGTTCCTCCACCATGGTTCTGCACCAGACTTACGTCCGACGCATTGATTTATGCCCTGAAAAACTGACAACTTTATCCCCGGCAGAGCCCGCTTTCGTCAAGCGACTTTTTTTCAGGTCAGTTCCGGCACTTTTCCGCGATGGCCGCGCGGGTAGCGCGGGGCGTTGCCACAACCGCGTTCCAAGACTTGCTGCAGTCCGTCATGAACGGATTGCACGCGTATACGGACTGACCGTAAATCCGTCCACGATTCGCGTCGAAAGCGACCCGGCGCAAACCTTTCAGCCGGTCGCCAAAGGAATTGAAATCGAACGTATCCACCATCTCGATCGGGGCACCCGGGATCGCCCTCAAGACAAGGCCCTTTTTTTCCACTTCCATGCCAACCACCAGGCAATTCCCGGCCGCGACGACAGAACGCGGCGTGCCACCCGTCTCAAATGAGGCAACTTCTCCGGTGGCGACGTTGGCGACATGAACCTGACCCGACCCGGCAATCGCCACCCGCGTGCCATCTCCCATCGAAACCGGCTCGCCCGAGTATTCCAACGCGCGATTGAACAACGGTTTGCTGGTGCCCGTCAGTGGGTCGAAGGAAACAACCATGCTTTCGGAACTGCCAATGTCGTTCTTGCGCTGGATCACGAACTGGTTACCAAGCAGGAAACCATTCAGCGGCCCACGAAGCCTGTGTTTCGAATAAGAAGCCCGACCGCCGCCCGGAGCCATCGTAAAAACAGTCTGCGCCGGTAAATTCGGATCGAATGCTCCGTCCGGATCATTGGCGTTTCCGCCGATGTCGAGAAAATAATTTTTTCCGCCAAGGACGCCTAGCCATCCTGATGCCCACGCCTCCGCCGGAATCCAATGATGCTCCGTGGAAAAACTGCCGCCCTTGACCTTGATCACCGACCACGCCGTCAAATTGGGGTTGGCGGCAACGCCGGTCACGACGATGGCGTCGGGGCCGTATGCGTGCATCGTCCCGACGGAATGCTTCAACGGGACTTCGTGAATCCGGTGATCCTCGTGGTTGAAGATAGTGACCCGGTATCCGAGGTCGAAATCTTTCCTGGACTGCCCCACCCACAAGTATCCGGCATGGTGCAACATCGCCGGGTAAGGTTCCAAAGGATCCATTTCCGCCAGCAATACCGGTTCACCCGCATCGCCCCCGGATCCGGCGAGCACCGGGCACGTAACGACGCCCGCGGACGTTGCGAAAAAAAGGCCGGCCATGACAATTTTCCACGAGGATTGAGAGAGCATCGCCACTCCTTGCATTATGATTCCCGTTTTGTTTTAACCACACCGTGGAGGAAAAACACCCCGATGGTCAATGAACATTTTGTGCCAGTTCACGATGATCCTGAAGTTCCCGCCGGATACTCGAAGCTCCTCAAACGGATCCTTCATTTCGACGATGTCTTTCACCGGATCGAGGACGCCATGCCCACTTTCGAGACGCGCCTGAAGGTGGCCGAACGATCGGGCCATCCAGATGCCGCGTTGGCCCGCAACCTGATGACGAAATCCCAGCGCCTTCTGGCGCTTTGCCGCGCGACACCAGGAGCTCACTTTGTGCCCTACGCCCTGGCGGCCATAGATTATCTGGTCACTGAAATAGACAGCACGCCGGATTTCAGCAAACCAGGCGGTTTAAATGACGACGCTCACGTCCTGGAGTCCGTCCTTGCCCATTTCGACTTGAAGAGAAAGATGTGAGAACCAAGTTCGGGTGGTGGTCGCCTGACAACCCCTTCCGGGACCACCAGGTTTCCGCCACCCTCTTGACGATTCCGTACGTTGGGTTTTCCCCGGTACGGCTGCAGAGCTGGCTGTCACAGCAGGGCCTTTCCACAACCGGCATCGCTTAAGTAGTCTCCAACATCCGCGACGTCGATCACAGTTTGCCGTTGCCACTAGCCCGGAAGTCTAGAATTCCGGACCGCCACGCGACGGGGACAGGCGTCTGTAAAGAACCTGATCCGCCTACTCCAGAGGCCCTCGCACGCGCCGAGTTATAGTGTCTCGACACGTATTGCTTCGCGGCCTCATCTGCCATACTTGCGGGAACTCACCAGGTTTCGACGCTGCCCGTCGGGACCGGAGTCCCTTCAAACAATTTCTTTTCCTGGCTTGCCTGTCCTCGCGTCGGAGAACGCTCGGGCACCGCAAGTATTTCCGTGCTTTCACCAGCACTCTTTCCCGACATGTCATCCTGTCCACCCTTGGAACACCGGAGAACTGCGCTTGTCCAGTTCTTCGCTCTCCGCGCTGACCTTCGCCTGGTTTGGCTCCCTCGGGGTCTCATCCCTCCGGGACAGGCTCGGCATGTTCCCGCCTCCTGCAATTCGTTAACTGCAGGGTCGGCGTCGGGCTTAAAGGTTCGCTTGCGCTACAACCTGTCAGTTCGCCCTCCCCCGTACGAACTCACGGGGGTCTTTTCGACCGGCTTCTGCCTGCGAGGTCACCCGCGCAGGCAGCGGCCACGGCTACGGTGGCATCTGGACGATTCCACCGGCGGGACTTCCACCCGCCAGAATGTCTGGCCAGCATCGCTGCGTTCCAAACACAAAATGGAGTATTGCAGTTGACGTGCCAACTCCGCCCCGTCACGAGGCCCCGTCATTCTGAGGCGCCCGTCATTCTGAGGCCGCAGACCGAAGAATCCTCTCTTCTCAATCAATGAACCGCACCGCGTTGTGCAACTCATTGTGGTCCAGGGATGACACGGGAAAATGCCGCGAGAGCAGTTCGCCTGCCATCTCAACTCCGGCCTTCAAGCCGCCCGCGAAATCTTTACCCTTGATGCCTTTCACGATCGCCGCGACCATCCCGTCCCATTGGCTCTGGTCCATTTTTGTCGCGATCGCCGAATCACCGAGCACAACGACCCGGTGTTCCATCAACGATACATAAATCAATACACCAGTCGCGGCCTTGGTGTTGCTGATCCGCGCGCGGAGAAACTCCGCGGCCGCGGCATTGTCCACTTGCCTGTCCCGATCTTGCTTCGACGTGCACATCCGTTGCACCCATAGCAATCTGGCGGCGAAAACCGACGCAATCACGGCGGCCAAGAGAATACCAGCCAAAGGGAGCGTGGCCGCGTCCACCATCCAGGCGACGTCCGCGATGACAAGACCCGCCACAAGAGACAATAATACCGGCAAGTGATCGACTCCGGTGGAGCCCGACGCGACCGCCACGACAATTTCACCCGATGTGCGAGATTCGGCCCCGGCGATACCATCCTCGACGGCAGCCTTGCCCGCCGCATCAATGAAGCGTCGCGCCCATGACGGGATTTTCTCTGTTTCGCCTACCATCCGCCCGACGCCCCTCCGCCACCAAAACCACCACCGCCGCCGCGAAAGCCGCCGCCAAAACCGCCTCCGCCCCTGAATCCACCGGCACTGCGATGTCCACCCCAGTTCGAACCACTGTAGAAGCGTCTGCCACTGAATCGCGTTAGAATATCGAATAAGATCAGGGCAACGACAAGGAAGAGAAAAAGTCCGAACGGCATCTTGTGTTGCCCTCTGTGCCCGGGCCGCGTGGCTGATCGCATTTCCGACTTAAATTCCGGATCCGAATAACGCAGGATCTCAACAACTCCCGCGACGACACCCTCATCGACCTGACCCGCGCGAAACCGAGGCGTGATGACGCCATCGATGATTCGCTTCGCGATCACATCGGGGACATCGCCCTCGTTGCCACGCCCGACCTCGATGCGGATCCGGCGTTCGGCCTTGGCGATCAGCAGGATGATCCCGCGGTCCGTGCCCTTATCTCCGCTCTTCTCGCCGACGCGCCACTTGTCCGCGACCTTGATCCCGGCCTCCTCGATGGTCAGTCCACCGAGATCCGGAACGGTCAGGACCGCCATTTGACTGCCTCCGCCGTCGTGAAGTCGGATCAATATCCGATTCAACTGCGCAACGGCGCGCGGGGACAACATGCCGGCGAGATCATTGACCGGCATGGCCAGGTCAGGAACCTGCGCGGGAATGTCGAAAGCCAGTGCCGGCGTCGCGCACGAGGCAACAACCGCGAATGCGATGAAAATCCGGCGCAAGGCACGCATTTACTTGAATTCCACCTTCGGCGCCGACTCAACCGCCGGCTTCTCCGCGGCCGAAACATCCCACTGCGGCATCTTGTCGAAGTGATAGAACAGGCCATTGGTCCAGCTGTAAGGCGGGACCGTCACCATGTCATTGAACATCTTGATCGCCTCGATGTGCCGCTGGCGCGCGACCGTGATCCGGTTCTCGGTGCCTTCAAGTTGGGCCTGCAAATCACGGAAATTCGCGTCGGCCTTCAGTTGCGGATAATTCTCAGAGACGACCATCAGGCGCCCCAGAGCCTGGCTCAGTGATCCCTGCGCCGCCTGGAACTCCGCCAATTTTTGGGCGGACATCTTCGTCGGATCGATCGTGACGCTCGTCGCCTTCGCCCGCGCCTCGGTCACCGCGGTCAGCGTGCCTTCCTCGTGCTTCGCGTAACCCTGGACCGTCTGCACCAGATTCGGGATCAAGTCCGCGCGACGCTTGTACTGGTTGAACACTTCCGCAGCCGCCGCGTCGACGGCGTTCTTTGATTGCGGGATTGCCTGCCATCCACATCCAGAGATCGTCAGGCCAAGCCCCGCCAACATCACCACCGATTTCACAAATCGCATGAATGTCTCCCCATACCTTTTCAAAAAATTTGTCATTTGGATTTTCCCGCCCGCAACCACGCGCGGACATCGGCCACCTGCGCGATCGTCAATATCTCCTTGAACGCGGGCATCGTCCGTTTGCCATTCATGACAGTCGACCAGAAAGTCGCGTCCGTCAACATACGCCCGCGCAACACTGGCCCGACCTGGCCCTCACCCCTGCCCGTCGCCCCGTGGCAACTGGCGCAATGCGCGGCGAACCACTTGCCGCCGCGCGTCACATCCCCGCCGCGCGACGGGGATGCCGTGCCACCCGGCGCGGCAAAGGCCGATGGATCACTCGCGAGTTCAACCCGCGGAGTCTCGGCCACCGGCATTCCCACAGGATATTTGCCGGCAAAATATCCGGCGATTTTATCTGCCTCGTCGTCCGCGACGATCAAACCGTGATCCGACATCTTCTTGACCATCTTGACCCATTCACCTTTCGAAAGTCGCTGACCTTCAGCGATCCCGAGTGAATGACACGTCTGGCAATGTTCGGCAGCCAGCGTCGCGCCCCGGGCCAGAGCCGCGCCCGCAGCGTCCCCCGTAAACCGCACGCGGTCTGCCGCGTTATAAAGATATCCCTTGGGATTCCATTCCTGCTCGACGGGCTGGATATTCCCCCGCGCGTCGGTTGCCCGCGCCCAAGCCTCGACGGTGTTTCCTTCTCGCACTTCCGTCTCAAACTCAAACTCCTGCCATGCCACACTGGCATACGGGTTCGTCACAGGTTCCTTTTGCGGCGCGAGAGTCGCGGACTTCCACGATCGCCCCGCGTCCATCGAAACCTCGACTTTTTCAACGGGCCCGGTACCGCTGAAAGCCTTGCCACGCAGGGTCAACTTTCCGGGCGCCACTTTCGCGTCTGGCGCCGGACTCGTAAAGATCGCCTGGACCTTGATGAACTCGACCGGCTTGCCGTTCTTGACCGGATCCCAGGCCTCGCCCGGCTTGACTGGCATTTCAGGCATCCGGTAGGCCTTCCTCGCGTACATCCGTGGATCAGGATCTTTCGCGAAGGTCATTTTCGTCACCCACTTGACCCAGTTCTGCCCGTAGATCCCCGGCATCACCAGACGAACAGGTCCACCGTGCGCAACCGGCATGGGCGCGCGATTCATGTTCCAGGCCAGGATCGAACCCGTGTCGATCAAAAGTTTCAAGGGGATCGAACGAACAAATTTGGCGTCGTTCTTGTCGTTTGGCATGACCGGCTCGTCAAAACCCTCGATGGTCACGTACTCCGCGCCCGGCTTCACACCCAGGTCCCTCAACACGTCCGCGACGCGCACGCCGGTCCATTCGGCGTTGCCGACCGCCCCGCGTTTCCACTGGATGCCACTCACAGCCGGCGAGAAAAGGCCCCGACCGTTGCCTGAACATTCCAGGACCGCGTGAAACGAAACCGGCTTGCGTTTCTTCAAATCCCGCAGCGCTATTTTTTCGGGCCTCGCCAGCAACCCCTCAAATGAAACCTGCCACGAGTCATCGACCCGGTCCGGAAGGACATTGTGATGGCTGCGCACGAAAAACCCCTCGACCGGAGTTTCCCATGGGCCAAGGGCCTCGAGGGTTCCCTCTGCCAACAGTGGCCGCGCGTTGCGTTCGATCAGCAGACTCTCGCCGCGCGATGGCGACGTCAAAATCGACGCGCCCAATAACGTCACCAAAAAGGCGCCGGGGATTCCGCATCTCATTTCTTGCGATCTTCCGCCGCTTGCTCGCACTTTTCCTTGCCACGAATTCCGAAATCCTTGATCAGGATCTCGCGACTGGAACCATCCGCCCGGGTCGAGACCTTCACCAGGCCATAGGTCTTGTAACCAGGCAGGTCGCCCCCCTTGTGCTCGGAGTAGCGACAGACGTAATTCACTTCATTCGGTGCCGGAGTCGCGGACGCGTCTGGTTTCATCGCGCAAACTTGCTGCGCGCCAACCATGACGCATTGCCCGGGCTGCAGGTAGACCGGGTCGCCACCGAGAGCCACCGGCGCAAGAGCCGCGACCAAAAAGGCGACCGCCGGTACCCGGAACAAAAAACCGCCAAAAGAATTCAGGCAAATGGATCGGTTCAAGACGTCACTCCGGACAAGTTGGGCACAGATTCACGCAATGCGGCCACGATCAATAACGCCATGTTCGCATGAACATGACGGCATCGCCAAGAAATTACTGTGTGAAAAACGATCAGGACGGTGAGACCGTGATCTCGTGCGCCTCGGCGTCCGACTGGTTCATGCATTCAAACGGAAAATAGCCATATCCGTCCTCGCCCCACCACCGGCCCCATGAGTTTTTGACAATGAAGTATCCGCCCCCTGGCGCGTTTGGATCCAGAGTGTAACCCTCAATGGCGTATGTGTGGCCACTACCATTGCCGTTGCACGTCAGGGTCGCAGTACTGCCGTCGGCCCCGTCCCACGAATCGTCCACGTCAGAAACCGCCCAGACCGCGCTGCCGCCGTCCAACACTCGGATCATGTCCCGGGTGCCGGACAGGCTGCGAACGTCCGTGACGCGCGCTGAACCCATGGGCGAACCCAGCATGGCCGATTCCGCTGATGCCACCATTCGATTCCCGTAGCGGTTCCACAGGTCCCACGCGTCGAACGTGTAATTCGGATCAAACTTGCTGCGCATGGTTTCTATGACAGTATGCGTCGCGCCAAACGCCGTACAGGCACCTTCGCTGCCCTGATTCTGGACCGGCGACGCCGCGTACAAAAGGACGTCAAAATTGCTCTGCCTGCCACCGCCCTGACCGTTGACGCCATCAAAGTTCTTGCCGCGTGACTTCGCCGCACCCGACCGGATCTCGCTGGATCTCGGAAGGTACGCGACGTACCTTTGACAAATCACCAGGGCCATGCCGCGATGCCCGCGTTTTTCGCAATCCACCCGCGGAGATCCCGCGACTGTCAACTGTTGGCCAGCCTTGCCGGTTACGGAAGATCTGCCTGTCAGGCCTGCCCAAAAACCCTTGGCCTCGCCGCCGTCCGAAAAATACCCGTCGTCGCCCTGTCCAGGACCTGAGGCGTCAGATGGCGGCCACTCACCGCGCGAGATGTTGTAGTTGCCGCTGGCATCGACCGGGACGCAGGCACCACCGCTAAACTCAAACCCGGCAGGGCATTCCGTTTCCCCTGCCGTGTCGTCGCTCGTCTGCTGGTTCGGATTGTCGTAGCGATTGTTGTTTCGATTGCTGTTGCGACTACTCTGGTAATTGCCCCCGCGACCCAGGGATCCTGCCGGCGCAACCCCGCGCAGAACCGACAAATTGGGCGCGTCGGGGCTGATCGGGCGATTGCCCGTCGGCATTGACCCACCCGGCACCGGGCCAATCTGGGACGTTCGCGCTCGCTGTTGCCAGTCGACGGCACGCATGAGGCCAGCGAACAACGACATGAACCGGGGCACGGCTCCGCCAACGCCAACGCCACCAGTGCCGATTGCCGCGCAAAATGGCTTGACGCCCAGCGCGCCTGCGCGCGCGAGGAACGCGTTCAACCAGGCGCAGTTACGGGACAGGTCGCCAGACAGTTTCTGCGCGGCGCCGGGATCAGAGACGTAGGCTTTCTTCAACTGCTTCAGGTAGTTCAATCGTTCCTGTTCCATGCTGCCGTACAAGTCATTCAGGGGACGGCGCAGGATGCGGACCAGGGCGGGCATCGCCGCGGCGTCGACATAGTCGCGGATCCCGGGTACGCGCAGCAGCGCAGCGAAAAGATCATCGGTTTGCGGTGTATATCGTGGACTGATGAGGACAAGGACGATGTCCATCATCTCGCGTGTCTCCAAATCAAGCAGCCTCTCAATTTCTGCCTGTTTGGCAATAGCTCGCTGAAACTCCCCGGTCCTTGCCGCTTGCTGGCGTACGTAACGCACCAGGCCGTCACGCAACTCCGGGGGCGCCATGGCCAACGCCGCGTCACCGTCAGCGCTCGCCGTTGTCGTCGCGCCTTCGAACCACCTCGCGACAGCATCAAACGACGGGGCCTCGCCTGCCGCGACACGCGCGTTAAGCGCGAGAAACGATTTCCCTTTTGCCCTGCTCGTTGGTTTGCATCCCGCGACGGCCGTCGCGAAAGCAATCAAAAGAGCCCACGCGCCAAAGGATCTCATGTGGTTCATCCTCAACATCGGGTCTAACCCTGGTCTTCGCTGTCCGCACGCAAATTGGCCAGCACCGACAAATCTTCAAGCGTCGACGTATCCTGCGCTGAATTCCTGCCCGCGGCCACGTCGCGCAACAGACGGCGCATGATCTTGCCCGAACGCGTCTTCGGCAACGCGTCCGCGAAACGGATCGCGTCCGGCCGGGCGAGCGCGCCAATCTGCGCGGCGACATGTTTTTTCAACGCGTCACCCAATTCATCGCTGGGCGTGAATCCCGCTTGCAGCGTGACAAAGGCCACGATGCCCTCGCCTTTCAATTCGTCCGGCCGGCCGACCACGGCAGCTTCCGCGACTTGATCATGCGAGACCAGGGCACTCTCTACTTCCATCGTGCTCAGGCGATGCCCCGAGACATTCAAGACATCATCGATGCGGCCCATGATCCAGATGTTGCCTTTCTTGTCGCGGCGCGCGCCGTCGCCCGTGAAATAAACTCCTGGCACCTGCGACCAGTATTGCTTTTTGAAACGCTCATCGTCGCCCCATATGGTCCGCAACATGCTGGGCCATGGCTTCTTGATGACCAGAAAACCGCCGCTCCCCGCAGGGACCGACTTTCCATTCTTGTCGACGATGTCGGGCACGACGCCAAAAAACGGCTTTGTCGCCGACCCGGGCACTTGCGGGATCGCGCCCGGCAACGGCGAGATCATGATGCCGCCCGTCTCCGTCTGCCACCACGTATCAACAACCGGGCAACGCCCGCCGCCGATGATCTCGTGATACCACATCCACGCCTCGGGATTGATCGGCTCGCCGACGCTGCCCAACAGGCGCAACGACGACAAGTCATGTTTTTGCGGCCACGAATCACCGGCACGCAGGCACGCGCGGATCGCGGTCGGCGCCGTGTACAGGATTGTCACCCGGTGCTTCTCAACGATGCTCCAAAGACGTCCCCAGTCGGGATGGTTCGGCGCGCCCTCGTACATGACGATGGTCGCCCCGTTGGCGAGAGGCCCGTAGGAAAGATAACTGTGCCCCGTGATCCACCCCGCGTCGGCCGTGCACCAGAATGTGTCGTCATCTTTCAAGTCGAAGACCATCTTTGCCGACAAAGTCGCGCCCAGGAGATAGCCACCCGTTGTGTGCAAAATGCCTTTTGGCTTCCCGGTACTCCCGGATGTGTACAAAAGAAACAACGGATGCTCGCTGTCCGCCGCGTAGGGCTCGCACTTGCCCGGCATGCGCCCCATCATGTCCGTCCACCAGTGGTCGCGCCCGGGGACCATGTTGACGAGAGATCCCGTCCGGCGCAGGACCAGCGTGTGTTTCACCGTCGCGCAACGCTCCACGGCCACATCAACATTCTGTTTCAACGTGACGACCGCACCCTTGCGATACCCGCCATCTGCCGTGATGACGACCGACGCCCCGCAGTCGTTGATGCGGTCGGCCAGGGCCTCGCTCGAGAACCCGCCAAACACGACGCAATGCATCGCGCCGACCCGCGCGCAGGCCAGCATCGCGATCACCGTTTCCGGGACCAGGGGCATGTAAATGGCGACCCGGTCGCCTGCCTTGATCCCGAGTCCCTTCAGGGCATTGGCGCACTTGGATGTCTCGCGCAGAAGATCGTTGTAGGTCAGGACGCGACTATCACCCGGCTCGCCTTCCCAGATGATCGCCGCCTTGTTGCCACGCCCGGCCGCCACATGACGGTCGATGCAGTTCGCGCTGGCGTTCAGTTTCCCGCCGATGAACCACTTCGCGTGCGGGGCCTTCCACTGCAGGACTTTCTTGAACGGTTTGATCCATTCAAGATGCTCTTTCGCTTGTTTGCCCCAGAAAGCTTCCGGTTTCTTGACGGACTGCTCCCACAGTTTCTGGTACTGGGCGGGACTCTTGACGTGCGCGGTCTTCGCGAACGCGCGAGGCGGCGCGAACACCCGGGTTTCCTTGAGGGCACTGCTGATGGCGTCAGACGACACGACGGCGGACCTGGATGCGTCAGTTTTCTTTTGTTTGGCCATAAAAAAATTCTCCGGGAGTAAACCCGGAGAATCATATCACGCGAAGGACCGTTTTCACTTTTCCAGGGTTGACCGCAACATCCACGCCGTCTTGCCATGGACTTCGACCCGTTCGGTCAACATGTCCTCGGTCGCCTCGTCCCCGCCCTTACCGGCGACATGAATCGCCTCCTTGCACGTGAGGACCATGTGCTCGTGGGCCTCCAGCAAACACACCAGCATCTCGTCCGCGTTGCGGAAATCCACGCGTTGCTTGACGGGCGAAAGTTTCGCGAACTCTTCGAAACTTCCGGGCGCCACATGTCCCAAGGCGCGGATTCGTTCGGCGATCTCATCGACGGCGCCTTGCAATTCCTCATACTGCGCTTGGAATAGTTTATGGAGCGGATCAAAGAACGGCCCCCTGACATTCCAGTGGCAATACTGGGTCATCAGTTGCAGGCTGTACGATCCGGCCAATACTTTTGCCAGCGCCTCGCAGGTCGAGGCCCGATGCTGGTCGGTGATACCAATGTTGAGTTTCATGACGGTGATCCTCCGGTTTTCTATAATACTTTACGGTAACTCGGCTGATTTATTGAGTTCGTGGCAGCCACCGGGGGACCACGGGCCAGCGTATCCATAACCCCCCGCAACCTATGATCTTTTTAACTTGCCGATTCACGCCTGCCCCGTTACCTTCCCCTTCAGAAATGTGGATTTTCGCCGCCGACGGACTTGATATTGGAGTCAACCTTGAGACAGAAATTCGCTGTAGCCCCATTTGTCGCGTTCTTTGGTGGATTCGGATCGTGCTTTGTCGACGGGCATCCATCCGAGATCCGCTCCTCGCACGTCATTCAAGAATTCATCCAAAACGTCAGTGACGCCGCGGCTGGCGAATCAATCCCGGCGATCAAGGCCTGCTACGCGATCGGCAACGACCCCGTTTATTCGGGCCGCTACCATCACAAGAACCAGACTCATACGGAAGTCGGGTCCTCGGATCTCGAGACTCTCTTTGACTGGATTGAACGGGAATCCGCTGGCCGGCCTTTGATCCTGGTCGGCCAGAGCCACGGCGGGTGGACGGCCATGAAGGCCGCGCTGCACATGAAGCGTCCGGTGGATGTCCTGACCACGGCCGACCCGATCAGCGTCGAGGAATGCGACGCGACCGCCTTCAGCGCTTCGACACTCGGCTACGCGACGCTCGGTTTCAAGCCTTGGCCCGGATGCACGCGCGCGCCCCTGGACTTGAAACCCCGTTTCGCGGAAATCCGCGCCAAGACCGGCGTCTGGCACAACTTCTATCAGACCGAGACGACGTTCCTGCGTTCATCCGCGATTCCGGAAGCCTCCACCAACGAACTCCTGACCTACACCGGCTGGACCATGAACCCCATCCGCGGGCATGCTTATACGGAGAGCGACCGGCGCGTGTGGTCGAAAGTCCTCGACGCCGCGCGGACATTGATCGATCGCCGGGGATCCTTCTAGGATTTTTCGCTAAATTCTCACCGCGCGCTGTTGCCAGCCATGCCCGTGATGCCGAGGCCGCTGCCGATCCACAAGAAGTTGGTGGCGTGGCTGAGGGTTTTCAGGGTTGAACTGGTCCATGAGTTGACCGCAGTCTCGTACTTCAAAATTATGTTCGACTCGGGAGTCGCGGGGTTGACATCGTATTGCATGAACGCGACGCGACCCAGGCCGCCACTGTCCAGCGCCACTTGGGGAGCATGATACGTGATCCCGGATGCGATGGCCGTGAAGGCGACGGCGCTTCCCCACGAGTACGATCCCGCGGAAAAAGTTCCAACCCGCCCTTTCAACGTACCATCGCTGCCCCAGTAGGCGACGATCGCCCGTCCGTTGTCGACGGCAAATCCAATTCTAGTATTGTCCGGGGTGCTGGAGGGCACGTCCATTGTAACGGCTGAGATCTGCTCCAGCTTCCACATGGTTCCGTCGTGCCAGAGGTGTATGAGTTCACCTCCTGTAATCGACCGGTAACAGTAGTAAACAATGTGGAGCCCGTGGGCAGACATAGTCCGGTCAAACGCGATGGCTGGATGGGATGCATATTCACATGTGGTCGTGGCATCGCTGGCCTTGTTCAATAACGTCCCGGCAGTCGAGGCCGTCCAGGTGCCGGAACTATAAGTAAAATACGTCAGCAAAGGCGTCCCGCCCCCGCCTTGATTTGTTTCCGCGGCGACGAAATGAACTTGACCGGATGAATGAGAGGCAACGCCATAACCTCTCGGGGCTGGATCACCAAAACCGATCGTCGGGTTGTCAATGTTCGCCGGCAATGAAAACGAACCGCTGCCCGTCTTGGTGCTGAAAACGTGGTACTCCTTGAAGTCCGTAATGTTGCCTGCCGTCCATCCTGAGACCGCCAGGATTTTGTCATTTCCGGAAACATTTCCTTTGATGGATACGATCCCTGTATCGCCATAGGTTGAGGAGATCGACGAATTAGAGAACGCGGTTCCCGATGGCCCGACTTCGAGATACTGGGACCCGTCCGAGGCCGTCAGCGAGATCCACGGAGTGTCGTTGTAATCCAGCGTCAACGACGCGCCCTTTATCTGATAGGCGCTGGATGACGCAGACGCATAGGACGCGTTGTCCGTCATGGTCCCGCCGGGAGGCCCGTAAATGTAACCCACCGTGTCTGACCCGGTCACGAAGTAGGCAAGGTTGATGTCACCCGCGGATGGACCGCCACCACCACCACCGCCGCCCGCGGACGTCGTCGCCGACGCCGTCACGCCGCTGGAGACATCGGGAGTCCCGTTGCCGTTGATCGCGCAGATGCGAAATGAGTATTGGGTGCCGGCACTGAGTCCCGTCACGGAATAGGTCGTCCCGGTGATCGATGACTCCGAAATGGTCGTCCCCGTGGCGCAATTCGCCGGCGCGCTCGCGCCGGACTGGTAGGATATCCGGTAGTCGACCGTCGATCCGCCGCCGGAGGTCCACGACAAGTCAATCTGCGTCGTGGACATGGCCGTTGCCGACGGGCCCGTGGGATTCGGCGGCGCCGCCTGCGACGTCG
>Ga0214921_10003354_pt1 | contig 24609 bp, 26 predicted proteins | sample LL1505_MetaG_FD_177992 | JGI IMG/M metagenome (GOLD analysis project Ga0214921, IMG submission 177992) | Freshwater microbial communities from Lake Lanier, Atlanta, Georgia, United States - LL-1505 | ecosystem: Environmental > Aquatic > Freshwater > Lake | place: USA: Georgia | collected...
CAGATGAATTCAGCCAGGCCGTGGGCCGTGAAGTGCGAGTGAACACAAGATACCACCAGTCAGGCGACAGACCCGGGCCCAACAATCAGTTTTATGTGGTAGAACCAGACGGCAGTTTGGAAGGCGACAATGACGGTGACGAAGGCTTAGAGTTTGTATCACCGCCCATGCCCATTGACGAACTGCTAAAAGACTTAAACGCTGTCAAAGCCTGGGCCGGACGCATGGGTGTTTATACCAATCAGTCCACTGGCCTGCACATCAACATTTCTGTACCTGAATACAGTAAAGACCGCCTGGACTTTGTGAAGTTGGCTTTATTATTAGGTGACGAGTATGTGCTAGACTTGTTTGGTCGGGCATCAAATACCTACGCCAAATCTGCTCTGGGCAAAGTGCGTGATCGTGTGCGACAACGGCCCGAAGAAGCACAGCAGTTGTTGGACAAGATGAAAGGCCAAATGGGTGAACTGGCTTCCAAAGCCATTCACGGAGGCTACACAGACAAGTACACATCAATCAACACCAAGGATGGACACATTGAATTCCGTTCACCAGGTGGCGACTGGTTGGATGAAAACTTTGGCCAAATTGAAAACACCCTGTTGAGATTCACAGTGGCCATGAGTGCGGCACTCAACCCCGAAGCATACCGAGAAGAATACCAAAAGAAATTATACAAACTATTGACTCAAGACCAAAAAGGGTCAGACACCATCAAATACTTTGCTGACTATGTAGCTGGCAAGATTCCCCGGGCAGCCTTGCGTAGTTTTGTGAAACAAGCACAACTACAACGCAAAGAAAAACGCGGCGAAACAAGCGGTGAAAAGATGTGGTGGCGTGTTTCCAATCCTGGCAATAGTTATGCCAGTGTAGAAGTTGTTGCGTCAAGTAAAGAAGAAGCCATTGAAAAAGCCTTGGGCGATGATGGCTATCCAAGTTGGGTTAACACACGACAAAGCATTGTAGCCGAGCCTGTGCGTCCATACGAAGAAAAGCCTGCACACCCAGCAGAACCACAAGGCGGCAGACCCAACGACCCCAACGGTCGTTATGCTATTGTGCCACGCTCAGATCCAGCCTTGTATGGCAGTTCAACCGGCGGCACACCCGACTATCAGTTTAGATTCAACATGGGAAATCCAGCAGAACAGGCACAAGGCAGATATGTTCTCCAAGCCTGGGCTGCTAGAAATAATGTGGTCGCTGCTGACTACATGGTAGTGGACACTGAACAATGGGATCGGCCTGCAGATGCTGACCAAACAGATGTGAACCCTTTGAGACCAACTGGTCCTGGACCTTGGGAATTGGCTAGTAGAAGCAATAACCAAGTTTACTTTAATCCCCAGCAAACAAACCGCGCAGCCGCAGAGACAGAAGCAAGACTGTGGTTAAGCCTAACCGGTTACAATCCCAGCGACTTTGTAGTAAGAACTAGAGAAGGTTCTAGATCAGATGCTGAACAAAGTGGTATCATTGATGTCGAGCCAGATATAGAGGTGGTCTATCCTGGCAGCACAGCAGCCTTGGCACAACAGCGAGCCACTCCAGGCACATTCTCTGGTGCTTGGAAGGTGTTAGTCAACGGTGAAGAAGTCTACAGATTCTCAGGCGTGGGCAACAATCAAGCAGATGCCAACAGAGTGGCTGCGCAATGGCTGCGCGACAATGGCCGGGGCGTATCAGGCGAAGGCTTTGAAGTGTATCCCATCATGACAGAAGGCCGAGACCGCTTGGGCAATTTTGATCCCCCGGGTCCAGAGTCACCACCCACCATGCCTGCGGGCACTGTGCGAGTGGATGTGAGTGATGTGTATGATTGGTATAAACTGGGTCAGCATATCTCAAACATGAAGGGCCTGGGCAAACATGACTTTGGCAAAGGACCACCGGGCGCTATATTGAGTTTTGGTGATGAAGATCTAGAGCATCAGTACATACAGGCTTTGAAACAAACTGGGCTGACCACTACTGACATTGATCCCGTGGATCCCAATCAGCCTGCAGGCATGCCGCGTCAGAAAACTGATCCTACATACAACGTAGGTGAAAACTTTGCTGATGGCAAAAATCCGCAGGACAAAGGAGATAGTAAAAGACACGGTGTGCCCACCAAAGCATCCGTGAGCACCCTGCGTAAAGTGGCGAAACAAGGCGGTCGCAAAGGGCAACTAGCACATTGGATGGCCAACATGAAGGCTGGGCGAGCCAAAGCCCGACGCAATAAATAAACAACCATGAGATATAAAGAAATTCTAGAAGCCTGCTGGACTGGTTATCGCCAAGCAGGCATGAAAAACAAAGGTGGTCGTCAGGTGCCCAATTGTGTGCCTGTGCGTGAAGCCGAGTTGGAAGAAAATCTTCGTGATTGGTTCAAAGAAAAATGGGTGAGATTTGGGCCCGATGGCAAGATCCGTGGTGACTGTGCCAGAGGCAGTTCAAAAGAAGGCAAGCCCAAGTGTTTGCCGCAAGCCAAGGCACATGCCCTGGGCAAAAAAGGTCGTGCAAGTGCAGCCGCTAGAAAGCGCAGAGAAGATCCCAACCCCAACCGTACAGGAAAGGCCATCAACGTGGCCACTAAAAAGAAATGATAATCGACGACTTATACGAATCCCCACAACTGTGCCCCGAATGCGGTGGCATCAGTTTCTCAGACCTAATTCTGGCTGAAAAGAAAGATGCCTGCTACTACAAGGTCAAAGCGTCGGCAAAAGTATGGCCGTCAGCCTATGCATCGGGACGTTTGGTTCAGTGCCGTAAGAAAGGTGCTGATAGTTATGGCAACAAATCAGAAGGCAAAATCAATGAGTTTGCCCCACCTGGTGGTGATGATCGTGGATCCGACGACGAGGAAATACTAAGACGCTTGGCCGCACAATGGTGGTCGGGCACAGAACAACAAATGGCCAAAGCCCAGCAAACATTACAAGCATTGGGTTGGGAAATTGGACCAGACGAATCCGGTGATGATGACGCTGGAGTATATGTATATCGCATTGGAGACCATGACGGCAGAGATACATTGGCATTTGCCCATAGCGAATTATCTCTAGATGAAGGTGTGGCCGAAGCCGAAGACAGCAAGTGCCCGCCAGCCACACAAGACATCACACTCAATCTAAAAAATCGCCAAAAAGCCATTGATGAATATGGTTATGGTCCACTCAACCCCGACATGCCCAATCGCAAGTTTTGGCAGGCCAAAGTTGAAGAATGGAATTTGGACTCGCCTGAAGAGGCACAGCAAAGTCTTTGCGGCAACTGTGCGGCATTTGATCAGCGAGAGGCCACACTGGATTGTATTGCACAAGGCATAGGTTCAAATGCCGGCGAACAAGATGCAACCATCCAAGCAGGCGATCTTGGCTATTGTCGTTTCTTGAAATTCAAATGTGCCAGTCGCAGAACCTGCGATGCCTGGGTCACTGGTGGCCCACTCACAGACAAGCAAGGTGTTGCGGAAATGGACAAATCACAAACACCACCAGGACGTGATGGACATGTAAGTTATGGCACATATGGTTCAAGAGACAAGAAAGATCCAGACGCTGGCAAGAAAGAATACACTGCTAAAATGATCACACCCAAAAAAGTAGCCAAACATGGCGAAGAGATTCTAAACAAAGTGTTCAACAAGAAGCCGGGTGTGGCGGAAGACCAGCTAGATGAAAAGTCAACTAGCCAAGCACAATTCCGCACCATGGCAGCAGCCGCACACAATCCTGAATTTGCAAAAAAAGTTGGCATCAGTCGAGACGTGGCTAAAGAGTTCCACGGTGCTGATCGCAAGCAGGACTATGCAGACTTGCCTAAAAAGGCTGACGAAAGCAAATCAGCCCCCAAAGAAAAAGAAGCCGACTATGGCGATGATTACCAAGCCATGGTTGCTAGGGTAAAGAAACTAGCTGGCCTGGGCCCACTTAAAACTGTGTATGATCCCCAAAAGCGTGTGTATCGCAACATACCCACAGCTCAACAGCCAAAGAAATGAAAACACATGAGATTTTATCCGAAAGTTCGGGATACAGCCTAGCCGGCAGTTACACACCTGACTTGGTGTTTAGCAAGCTGTGGTTGGCTCGTGAACTTGATAATGTACTGCAACAACAAGACATTGATCAAATTCCAGTAGCATATATTTTGGGTTCATGGTACAGCAATCTTTCAACCATCTTGAGAAAAACACAGGCACCCATTGATCTTGTTATTGATGTAGAAAAAAATTCTCAATGGCTGGATCAGGGTCGCAAAATTCAGCGCAGTATGGGCATAGACAATGTTGAGTACGTGAAATCTGACGCCAACAAAATTGACTACGATCAACTGCAACAACCTGGACTAGTAATCAACACCAGCACCACAGACATACCTGACCATGGCTGGTTTGATAACATTCCTTCGGGCACACTGGTGGTGTTACAAGGCAGAGACCACGTGCTGCCAGGCGCAGAACACTCATACTCATCACCAGATGATTTATTGGAATTGTACCCGTTGGAAACTGTGCTGTATCAAGGTACTATGGATCTTGAAGATCCAGAAACTGCATACACTCGCAGTATGGTAATTGGTATCAAAGGACAAAATCAACTGCGTGAACTGACATTCTTAGGCAGCCCATGCACCAAAGACTGCTCCGGTCACAGAGCAGGATATGCTTGGAGTCAAAAGCGCAGTGGTCGACAACCTGCAAGTTGGAGCGACAGTTTCAATCGCGGCGCTGCATTGTTTGCCGCAGGAAAATAATTAGGCCACCCGAAAACCCAAATACATAACTGCATGATTGATATCTGCACAGTAGTATTTGAACAGGAATTGCCAATCCTTAAAATTCAGGCACAGAGCATAAACAATTATTGTCGCAACATAGGCATAAGAAATATCTATGTGGTGCTCAATGATTACGAAACCCTAGCGGAAAAAATTGATCCAGCATGGTGGGGCGATCTAGCAAGCTCTGTCTTGGTAGTACCGCGCACAGCATTCAGCAGTGCTTGGGTAGAAAATGGCTGGGTAAGCCAGCAGGCTCTAAAACTTCTCACTGCGTCTATAAGTTACAATGTCTACACCATGGTACTAGACGCCAAGACTATATTTGTTAGACCATTGGAAATATCCAAATTGGTCAATGAACAAGGTCAGCTTACTGTGGGACAGTTAGACATATACGATGTATTCAAACCCAGCAAAGCCATTGTGGATCAACTGTTTGATATTGATGTGACCAAACAAGCTGGACCTGGCGGTGTGCCGTTTTTCTTTCACAACGACACAGTTCGTTTTATGATTGCTGATACCACAATCAAAACACGTGAAAGTTTTCCCACATGGTTTCAACGCCAAGGCATGTTAACAGAATTTATATTGTACTCAGGGTTCTGTCAATACAAATATGGCACACTAGATCATTTCTATACCAAAGAAAATAAACTTGGGTTCTATGTTAATGTATGTCACACAGAGGTAGATCAAATTGATCAAAAGCTAAAAAAGATGAAGGACCCGCACACATTGACTGTGAGTATTCATCGAAATGCCTGGTCTAAAATATCGCCAGAACAAAAAACTGCATTTAAAATGTTGCTGATTGATCGTGGTCAAATCAGTGCATGGGAATTGGAATGAACGCATTGTGTTTGGTTGCGCATCCTGATGACTGTGTAATATTTGGATACAGTTATATTCATGCACATCCGGAGCACACATGGACCATTGGATATTTGACTTACACTGCACAAGATCCTCGCGGCCAAGAACTCATGACATTTTGGAAAAAAAGAAGTATTAACTGTGTGTTTTTGGGCTTTGAAGATCACTGGCATGACAACGAGCAAAAACAATTTACTCGATGGACCGAAGAATCTGCTGATCAAGCATGCTGGCATTTGGCTCGTGACTATGATTTAGTGCTCACGCATGATGAACACGGTGACTACGGGCACATACATCATGTGCTGGTGCACCGTGCGGTAAAGTGGCATCCTAAGTTGATAACCTTTGCTCGGCCTGGGCAAGGAGTTGAATACACTATTCCGTTAGGCACATACACATTAGACGAATTGCCCATGCACAAAGAAATTATTGCTAGTTTTCACAGCAAAGAACACCGAAACAGTTATAAGGAAACACTATGAAATTAATGGTAGCTGGCTGCTCGTTCTCAGCCGTAAGTCAAACTTTGCCAGGCACTGCTTGGAGTGAACGCTTGGCCGAAAAGCTAGGCGGATGGGAATTGGTTAATCTTGCTAGACAAGGTTGTTCAAACGGTGGCATCCGCATACAAATGGACGAGATACGCAGACAGCGTCCAGACTTTGCTGTGATTGGTCCGACCTTTTGGGATCGCATGGAAATACCTGCAAACTCAGTACCATACGATTGGACTCAAGCCCCCAGCGCAGGCGAAAACCCTCCACTAGAGCGTCACTTACAAAATAGAAAACTGGGCAATGGCTACAACAGAGAAGATGGCATCCGCAATGTAAACTATGGTCGGGAACCGTCAAACATGATCTGTGAAACTATCTTTACTTTGGCTGAAAACTTTCATCATCCATATAGAATGGGCAAAATAACCAAGCAAGCACAAACGGGTGTGCGGCACTGGATTGATTCAATCTATGACAATGCTTGGAAAAAACAACAAGACGAGTGGATGATCCGCGAAGGTGTGATCTCCATGTTCTTGGATGACATCCGGTTCTTGGTACTACCCAACTTGCTGTGGCCATTTGATCCCGACAATCATACTTTATGGCGCGATGCATTTCCCAGCATAATTCCTGATCACTACATACAATTAGACACAGTCAAAAGCCCACAAGCCATATGCGGCAATTACCCATTTTCAGGAGACGACCCTGGATATCACTCTAGTCCTGAAGGACAAGAAAAAATTGCTGAAAACTTCTATCAGCACATATCAACGCACTTCGTCATCCCATAACCAATGGCCTCCAGCAATATGCTGGTGCAGTAGATCAGACATTGTGGCTTGAAACTGAATATGGTAACTGCGCAATCTAGCTTGATTGTGATTCAGTATGGCTTGTATGCGTTCATAAAGCACTTTGGGATTTTCAAAATACGCTAACTGCAATACCTGATGCATAGCCCGTTCAAATCGTATGCTGTCCACAGGATGTTCATCGTAGCTCTCGTCTAAAATGCTATTGAATGTAGCAAACCCCAATTCGCGCATGCGGGCTAGAAATCCTTGTGCGCCAAAAAATACAAAAATTCTTCGAGCCAACAAACACTTGGTAACTTTTTCACTCCAGAAAAATGTATCTCCTGTACCTAAAGTTTCGCACACAATGCTGTAATGACTGCGTTGATAGATATTCCAAGGCACATAAGGACTAATGCTGTGCGTGATATTGTTTGTGACTTCCCATGCAGGATCTAAGTTTGCACTCACGTAAGGCCACTGTAGCGGAGTGTCATAAAAAGTCTGCTGAAATTGATCACAGTTGCGGTCAATTAATTTGCCTTTGAAACAGTCTCTATAGGTCACAATGCTACGATCCAACAGCCCAGTTTTGTCCATGGCCATCATCACATAATCACGGTGCGGTCTACGTGCTCCTAACAGTGCTTCAAACATGTAGGGTTTTTGATCCTGGTAAGTGTCTTGATATTCGTTGTGTCGCAAGAGATTGTAGGCCCACCAAGGGCGATATACCATGCAGGACTGATCTAATTCTTCGCCTTGCACAAGACCGCCCACTGCCAACACATAACGTTGAATTTTATTTTTTTCAATCCAGGCACGTATTTCTTTAACACTGTAGTATTCAATGTCACTTAGCAGTACCAAATCAAATTGACTGAGATCCATGTCTGCCAATGCTGGATCATAATCAAACACGCCAGGCTCGTTGCACAGCACACGAACTGCTGCCACAGACCAAGGCTGACTCAGCGCCAGTGCAGGATCATTGGTAGTTTCAAATCTGCCCAGACCCCAGTCAGCCGTGACATCAATGCTTTGTGATGCAGGTTGATACACAGGATATCGAAACTTTGCTGGATATGTCATTGTGTACATTGTTTCACCAGGTGTTGATAATATTCAAAATTGGGTATGTCTAATGTGTCCCAATCAAGTTGCATGCTTTGGCTTAGGTCTGGCACAGCATCACACACTGCATTGAATTCCCTGGCATCTAGTGTGGACAATAACTCCAATTGATTGTATTCAAAACGTTTCTGAAAAGTGTAGTTGATAGGATCACAATGTGCTGCCCAGTTTCCTATCAATTCATATTCTGAGAACCATTTGATTATTTCGCCTGTGCCCCAGGGAGGTATTGTGGGCATGCCAGGAACAGCGTCAATGATAGCGTTCAGCCACAGTTTGTCAGGCCAGCGTTGAGCCAACAGTTTGCGCAATTCAAGCCAGTGTGTACGCAGTACAGGCACTAGCTCTGTTACAAAACAATGCGGGCTGGCTTCTGGCAATCCAGTAATACTTTTAAATACTCCATGATAACTGCCGTGCTTGGTGTCAGGTATCACAAGATAATTCAGTTGTTGCCCATCCCAACATCTATAAGGTTCAATCATAAAAGTGTCACAGTCATGCATGAGTATGACATCTTCTTCCAACAGGTCTCTGTAGGCCAGTTTGATTGCTTGTTGTCGCAACCACCAACCTCGATAGTCATTGTCAAACACCCAGTTGTTGACTTCAGGATAGCGTTGGTATATCACACTGTCATTCATGTACTTTAATCGTGAAGTATCAATACCATAGCGTTCAAACACTGGCCACAGTTCATGTTGTGGCACTGGTGACGCTATTATGGTGTAATCTATACCCAGTAAATTATGGTCCCACTGCATGGCAAAACACGCATGTGGCACACGATATCGTGCTAGGAACAATACTCTTGCTACAGTCATAACAAATTGATAATTTGATCTCTGTGCCACAAACTCATTGATCTTGGCTTGCCTACAGGATCATGTGCCACTGCTGTTGGCGGCGGAAAATTCCAAGGAGCAACTTCCCAATTTGGTACAGAAGTTTGCAATACTTCTGGGATTGGTTCAAAATCATCATCGTTCCACCATCCTGGTTCATGCGTCATCATAATCCAAGGCGTGCCACTTGATAACCAATTCAATAAGAATTGTTTTTTTCCGGCGGTGTTGAAGTGTATTGCAAGATTTCTAGCAAACACAACGTCAACTTTGGGGTATTGGTCAGTCAAGGCATTAAATTGTTGTATGTTCACATCTGGCCAATGTGTTTGAACCCATTCCACAACATCTTGCTGAATATCGCCTGCTTGATAAGTTACATATTGAGACATTTCTTTGGCCCATTGACAATCGTTACAACCTACATCAAACACTGATTGTATATTATATTTGGCAAAAATTCCAGGCAATTGCGATCTTAAAGACTCTGTGCCTTCAAATGATTCGTGTCCTCGCCGTTCTATCGGCGCTAATCGGGGGTGAGTGAAAGATGTTGTCATGTTTGATTGCAAGTTACCACACACTGATAAGTTCTACCAGCAGAGATACTGGGCGCATCCCATGTTTGTTCCACACGTTCAAACCATTCAAGGCAGTGTTCAAGTGGATATTCCAATGCATTATTTTCTGTTACTAATGGAGCCAATTCTTGGTTGCCAGGATGATTCATGGTGTGTGGGTAAAATCCCAAAAAGCAGCAGGGATAAACAGCGCCGTCGGCAGCTATGTATATTTCTCGATTGCGTTTGTGATGACACTGCATGTCTAACACCGGAGTATCTTTGTGATGCGTGATTGTTTTGGCATCGTACCAAGTGATATGACTTTCTAAAAAAGCATGTACTGTTTGGTTGGTGGCCCCAGGATCTGGGCCAATCTTGTGACTAAATGTGCCATCTCGATTGTATACCGACGTGCGGTCTCTTCCATCATAGATATTTTCAAACATTGCAAAGCCCATTTGTGCAGCCATGTCTCTACAGGCCTGTTCCTGGTGGCGGTTATGATCAAATGGCACAAACCTCCATATAGCTCGTCCTCCAGCATCGATTAGTGCTTGAGCATGTGAAATTATTCTATGCCAATCTGTGTCTTGGCGATACAAATGATGTGTGTCTGCTAGGCCATCAATTGCAAACCCCACAGAGACATTGGGCAAAGCTAGTCTTGCCCACCATTCTGGACTGCGTACAGAACCATTGGTATTGATAATAACAGGCACATGATGCTCAACCAAATATTCAACTATTTCCACAGCATCACGTGCAGAAGCAAAATCGCCCAGATTTCCATTGAATGCCACACCTCTAAATTCGTATATGATTGGCACACGATCGCCGATGGGCGGGTCTGGTTGAATCAGCTGTGCCAAAACATCAGGAGTTAGAATCTTCTTGAAATCCCTAACACTGAGTTCACATAGCGGATATCCGCTGTTGTAATCATACCCTCGATAGTTTCTCATGCACATGGGGCATCTGGCATTGCATCTAGTGGTCAATTCCACATGCACTTTGCGTATATCATTCAATTTTAGCATGCAATATTTATAGACCCACTTAATGATAAATATCTTTATGAACAAAAAGTTTGTCAAGGTAATTTGCGATGTTTATTGCCAAGGGTGGACTGACCCTCCAATCTACAGAGCTTATGTCAATAATGAATTGTTTACAGAACGCACATGGGTCTGGCACGATCAGCATTTGGAAGAGTCTTTTCAAATTGCCGGAGCACCAGGTAAGTACAAGTTGCGCTATGAATTATTGCCTGGAACATTGGCGTCAATTCAGCTGCTGAATTGGCGTGTGGCTGATGGCTCGGGGATGATAGACAGCAGCGGCGAGTTGGAAATACTATAATGAAAATTCAAGAAATCATGGAAAATGCGTCAGTGGGCGGCACCAGTGCTGGTAGTATAGCACCTGTAAGCCAGGCATTGGGCATGGTGTCAAGATCAGGCGGATCCTTGTTGAGTGGTAAATATACAACTGATCCTACGCCTAACACGCCCAAGGAATACAAAAGGAATAAGAATGTTAGCGGACGCTTTAAAAACACTCCTGGCAACTGAGGAGGCTTTTGCTCTCAAAGCCAAACAGTTCCACTGGAACGTTGAAGGCCCAGACTTTGGCCAGCTTCACGCTTTCTTTGACGCAATCCATGACGATGTTTATGGTGCTACAGATCCCACAGCAGAATACATACGTGCCCTAGGCGACTATGCTCCTGGTAGTTTTGAACGATTTGTAGAATTAACAAAAATACAGGGCCAAACAAAAATTCCACGTGCCCGACTTATGCTAGAAGAACTCTTGGCCAACAACGGCCAAATGCTGGATCTTCTCAATCAAGTCTTCCAAGTAGCAACTGAAGAAAATCAGCAAGGTATTGCTAACTTCATTGCTGAACGCATCGATGCTCATCAAAAGCATGGCTGGATGCTGAGAAGTTACCTGAAAGAAGAAAGAGCATGAGTTCGGACATTAGATCAATACTGGAACGCCTTGCGGCGGTAGAAGGTAAACTTACGCCAGTGGGCGTCAAGCATGGGCTTAACACACAACAAAAAGGTGTGCCGCAATTGCCTGCGCTGTTCAAACCCAAATCAGCCAGTCCTGCGTTGCGTGCCAAAAAAGATCCAGCGCATCCAATGGATGGATACATGGTAGGTGATTCAGTAGAGCCTAAAAAATCTGCGCTAGAAGAAGCCATGCAAGAAGTTGAAGAAGATATGTTGAGCAAGGTCAAGAAAGACCTCACACAATATCTTGACAAGTTAGAACAAAAAGTTCGCGTTGATCGTGAGCTCAAAGATAAAGCAGTTGATGCTGTAGAAAAAGGTCAAGCGGAAGAAGAAATTGAAGAAGATGATTACGAGTTGACAGACCCCAGCACAGTGCATGGCATCGAAGACAAAGTAGACACTCAGCTAGGCAACCCACAACAGCCTATCAATGACATGTCTGAAGCATCATCTGCTCCAGTAAAAAGCTACACCATGGAAGATGGTGTTACTCTTGAATGTTGGGGCAATGAAAAAGATGGATTTGAATTGCGGCAAGGCGCTAAATCCATGCCCAGCAAATTTAAAAAATTAGACCATGCTGACATGGCAGTAAAATTGTTTCAAAAACGCAGAGCAATGAAGCAACAGGCTCAACAGGCAAGCCAACAAGATTATTTGGATGAACGCTAAAATGATATACACTGATCTAATCAAACCAACCACTCCAGTCAACGAGGAACAGCTTGACGAAATTAGCCTGGACCAGATTGGTCGCGGCATTGGTGGCGTTTTAGGAGGCATTGGCAAAACAGCAGGCGCTGTGGCGGGTGTTCCGCAGGGCCTGGGTCGAGCAATTAAAAAAGGTTATCGTGGATCAGTAAAAGGCATTGGCGGCGAAGATGATGCTGGCAGTCTAGTGCCTGGCGCAGCCTACGGTGATACATCTGGTGCCAGTGGCAAAGCAGAAATGCCAATTGGATCTAACACAATCAATCCTCGCACTGGCAAGCCATATGTACCAAGTGATTTTTCTGGGCCAGCAGGTGGTGGCAGTGCCACAGCTACACCTGCACCTGCTGCTTCTGGTGGCGGCGGCGGTGCAACGGCCACACGCGATGCTGATACAATCAAAACCGAACTGCGCAATTTAGATGCAGCCTACAAAACAAGACGCAATGCGCTAAACAAAGAACTTGAAGCACTATCATCCGCACCTGCTGGTGATGCTGGCACAGAACCTGCAACTGGTGCATTGGGATCAGCAATTGCAGGAACCCCAACTGGTGGCAAGCCTGAAACAGTCAGCATTGGTGGACAAAAGATTTCTCCAAGCGATCCGTTGTATGCTAAAATTGCTGCATCACAAGTGATGCAAAATAAACCTTTAGTGCAAACCATTCAAGCTCTTGACGCCAAGCAGTTGGAAATTGTCAAACAGATATTGTCTAAAAAGGCCGCTGGTGCATTAGAAGAAGGCATTGGTGCCCTGGCCAAAGGTGCTGTACAAGGTGTGAAAAATTTTGCCAAGGGAACTGCCTTAGGCGCTACAAATCCAACGGCTGCACGTAATCTTTCTAAGAATCCCAACACAGGAGCAATGACCAAGGCCGGCCGCTATACAGGCATTGGTGCAAAAAAAGCCTACGACTTAACCAAACGAGGCCTGGCAGCCACAGGTTCAGCCATTGCCGCAACACCTCGTGCGCTCTCGACTGCTGCTGGTGCCACAAGAGGTGCATTCACTGGAATGTCACAGGCCTATGCCAAAGGCAAACAAGCTGGTACCAAGTATGTGGGGCGAGGCGAATTGAGTTGGGACGATTTGCAAGTTGAGTTAGCCAGTCTGTCAGTAGAAGATGCAAAAGCATTGTTGAGTTTTGTAAATCAACTTGGAGTTACAGCACCAGAGCCTGCTGCTGCGACCACAACTGCTAAAACGCAGCCAGCCAAGAAAAAAGCTTCTGGTTCAGGGGCAGCCGGCAAGGTTCCTGGATACACAGGTCCATCACCTTCGACTGTTCCTAGTAAACTAAATCCACCTGTCCTATATGATCCAAGTAATCCAGAACATGTTAAGGCCATGGCTGATACATCAGCACGTGAAGAAAAATTAAGGAAACAGCGCAACGCTGCCAAAGCTCGAAACGCTGCTAATCCAACAGTACACGAATCATTGACTTGGAGCAAAAACTTTGATCCAAGCCGCCACTTAATCAAACAAATCCGCCGTACATAAGAACTCTGGCCTTAGGACCGAGTGGGCGGCTTCTGCCCGGGTCATTGGATTCGCTACCCAATGATCCAAAACGAGCAACCATACATTGACTTTCTTTAAATAAATCTATATACTATTGTTTTAGGAGGCTCTATGAGCGGCAAAACATTTAACGGCGAGCAAAAACTCAAACTCACTCAGATCATCAACGAAGGCATGCAAGTCATGCACGAAATTGAAACTCTCAACGGCGGACTTACTGACACCATTAAGGCCGTGGCCGAAGAACTGGAAATCAAGCCTGCTGTGCTTAAAAAAGCAATTAAGCTGGCACACAAAGCTGAATTTGGCAAAGCCAAACAGGATCACGAAACCCTGGAAACTATTTTAGAAACAGTTGGTAAAACTCTTTGACCTATCAAGTTTTTCAACACTGGGATCCATTACAGGTATGCGTGGTCGGTATGACGTACCCGCCGGATTATTACTATTGGATCCAAGATCGTAACACACGCCAACGTTTCCAAACGTTGGCAGAAGAAACTGAACAAGATTATCAAGCCCTTATTGCACTATTGCAAAGCCGGTTCGGAATCCGTGTGTTGCGGCCTCAACTGCCTGAGGATCTCAGTGCTTTGAAAATTCATGATCGTTGGGTGTCGCCGCCCGTAACTCCAAGAGATTATTTCATCATGATTCATGATGAACTGTGGGTTCCGCAACAGCCAAACAGCTCACATGCTCAAAGAGCATACGCCAATCAAACTGAACTGACTTGGACAGAATTTCAACATAGAGATCTTGCACAACATCGTGCCAAATTGAGTTGTTATCAAAACATTGTTGAGCATGTGTTGTCACAAGGCAACACAGTGCGCCATACAGACCTTGATGTAGTGTCAGGATGCTTTGTGAGTCGCATTGGGCAAGACTTGTATTTTGCCACTCAAAGTTATGATGAAGATCAAACACAACTGTTGGCCAAAGTCAATCAACTGTTCCCGCGCACACGCAATCGCATTGTGAATGCTGGCGGTCACGGAGATGCTACCTATTGCCCAGTTACACCTGGACTAATCATTAGCCTACGAGACGTGCCAACCTACGCAGATACTTTTCCTGGATGGGAAGTGGTTTACTTGCCACCAAGTGATTATGCAGACACTGCGGAATTTCGGGCCAGTATGAAACACAATCGCGGACGCTGGAACATTCCGGGCTTTGAATCAGACCTTAATCTTGTACACATGGTTGAACATTACTTTGAGTCTTGGGTAGGCAATGCCAGTGAAACTGTGTTTGATGTCAACATACTTGTGATAGATCAAAAGAACATTGTGGTATCCAGCCACAATGATCAAGTTGAAAAAGCCTGTGCTAGACACGGTATCGAAGTTCATGTGTCGCCGTTTAGGCATCGTTATTTTTGGGACGCAGGTATACATTGTATAACAAACGATATCAATCGGGGTTGATAACATTTCCTATCAAACCTTTTCAAGGCAAAATATGCCTGTCGCCATTTGTGATGATTGAAGTTGATTTAGATGGCAATGTTCGCATGTGTGGGTGTGCTGGCTGGTTGCCTACTGTGATAGGAAATCTCAAAGAAAACACATTGGTGTCAATGCTTTCGTCTGACACTGCACGAGAAATTAGACAAAGCATGATTGACGGAACGTTTCAATACTGCAATGAAAACTTATGCGGAGTGATGGCCAGTAACGGATTGAATGATCTGTCAACCGTGCCGCCAAACGTAAAGAAATTATTAAGTGATGCCACGCAATTTGAAATGCCACACCACATCAGCTTTCAAGGGGATCGCACTTGTAATCTAAGTTGTCCCAGCTGCCGACTTGGCATTATTAAGACGTCGGACGAAAAGAAAGAACAACAGGCACAAATAGGTAAACTAATTTCTGCCAATTTGTTTTCACAAGCCAGTGATCAAAGAATTGTGTTAGAAACCAGTGGCACTGGAGAATTATTTGCTAGTGAACTGCTGATGTCATTTGTAAACGGGATTGAAAAAACTAAATTTCCCAACTTTAAATTACACATTGGTACTAACGGGTTACTATGCCCAGAACGCTGGCACAAAATATCAGACCTTGACGAGTTTGTGGAAAAAATTACTGTATCAATTGACGCCGCACACGGGCCAACATATGAACAACTCAGACGAGGTGGACACTGGAACAACATACTGGATGCTATGAAATTTTTGCAGAATAAAAAACATTCATTGGGATTCAAGCTACACACTAGAATGATAGTACAACAGCAAAACTACAAAGAGATAAAAGATTTTTATGAGTTGTGCCAAACATTTGATGTAGATGTAGTTGAGTATTCAAGATTAACCAACTGGGGAACATGGTTGCCCAGTGAATTCCAACGTCACGACGTGTTTAACCCGGCTCATCTAGAATTCAATCAAGCCAAATTAGCAATTGATTCTGTCAAAAGTTTACCTGGAACTTGGTTTGCGGGGTTATAATACCAACACAATGTCTAATATAAATATCTACGAGTCGCTCTCGTTACGAGCATGAATCACGGCTTACCGGCCACAAACGGAGAACAATGAGTTATATCGACGCACTTTTTGATCGTGAGCACGATCGTATACATGTAGTAGAACGCCGTGACGGCGAACGAGTCTACAAAGAATATCCTGCCAACTACATCTTCTATTACGACGACCCTAGAGGCAAGTTTCAAAGCATCTATGGCACGCCTGTGAATAGATTTTCATCACGCAACAACAAAGAATTTCGCAAGGAAGTTCGCAGCCAATCAGGCAAGCAGTTGTATGAATCAGATATCAATCCCATCTTTAGATGCCTAGAAGAAAACTACAAAGATCAAGATGCTCCGGAATTGCACACAGCATTTTTCGACATTGAAGTTGCGTTTGACCAAGAGCGTGGATTCTCTCCTGTGACAGATCCGTTCAATCCCATTACTGCGATATCTGTATATTTGGATTGGCTGGATCAAATGATCACACTGACTGTGCCGCCCAAACACTTGAGTTGGGACACAGCACAAGAGCTGGTGGCTGAGTTTGAAAACACCATCTTGTTTGAACATGAAGAAGACATGATCAAGATGTTCTTGGATGTGATTGAAGGTGCAGACGTGCTTACTGGTTGGAACTCAGAAGGCTATGACATTCCTTACACAGTGAATCGTACTACAAGAATACTCAGCAAGGATGACACACGACGTTTTTGTTTGTGGGGACAGTTTCCCAAGCAAAGAATGTTTGAACGCTTTGGCGCAGAGAATCAAACCTACGACTTGGTTGGTCGTGTGCATATGGACTACATGCAGTTGTATCGCAAATACACATACGAAGAACGCCACAGCTACAGTTTGGATGCCATTGGTGAATATGAACTGGGCGAACGCAAAACACAGTTTGAAGGCACACTGGATCAGTTGTACAATCAACACTTTAAAAAGTTCATTGAGTACAACCGCCAAGACACCATGATTATTGCCAAACTAGACAAGAAACTGCGTTTCTTGGATTTGGCCAACGAACTGGCACATGCCAATACTGTGTTGCTCCAGACCACAATGGGTGCTGTGGCAGTGACTGAGCAGGCCATTATCAACGAAGCACATGAACGTGGAATGGTTGTGCCCAATCGCAAGCAACGCCTTACGGATGACGACACACAGGCCGCAGGTGCTTATGTGGCATATCCTAAAAAGGGCTTGCACATGTGGATTGGATCAGTAGACATTAACTCACTATACCCATCTGCTATTCGTGCTATGAACATGGGTCCAGAAACTGTGGTAGGTCAATTGCGGCAGACCATGACTGATCAGCTGATCAAATCCAACATGGCCAAGGGACAAAGTTTTGCGGCTGCATGGGAAGGTTTGTTTGCCAGCTTAGAATATACTGCTGTAATGGAACAGCAACGTGGTACAGAAATTACCATCGACTGGGAAGGTGGTGAAGAGTCAGTACACTCAGCCATGGAAATCTGGCACATGATCTTTGATTCAAATCAACCTTGGATCCTTACTGCCAATGGCACCATTCTCACTTACGAGAAGAAAGGTATCATTCCTGGCTTGCTGGAACGTTGGTATCGTGAACGACAAGAACTACAGGCTAAAAAGAAACAGACCAAGGATCCTAAAGAGATTGCGTTCTGGGACAAGCGTCAGTTGGTTAAGAAGATTAACTTGAACAGTTTGTATGGTGCTATCTTGAATCCCGGCTGTAGATTCTTTGACAAGCGCATTGGGCAGTCAACCACACTGGCAGGCAGATCAATTGCCAAACACATGGATGCTCACATCAATGAGTGCATCACCGGCGAATATGATCACACAGGTAAGGCCATCATCTACGGTGATACAGACTCATGCTATTTTTCTGCTTGGCCTATACTGGAAAAAGAAGTCAAAGAAGGGCGTATGGAATGGTCAAAAGAAACATGCATCCAACTGTACGACTCAATCGCTGATCAAGTGAACGAGAGCTTTCCGGCATTTATGGAACAGGCATTTCATTGCCCAAGAGACATGGGTGCGCTGATCAAAGCAGGTCGTGAGCTGGTTGCTGACCGCAGTTTGTTTATTACCAAGAAGCGTTATGCTGTGAACATCATTGACTTGGAAGGCAAGAGACTGGATGTAGATGGCAAGATTGGCAAAACCAAGGCCATGGGCTTGGATTTGAAGCGCAGTGATACACCCAAAGTAATTCAAGACTTCTTGCTAGAAATTCTAAATAAAGTACTGGCAGGTACGCAACGAGATGAAATCATTGAACGCATCAGAGAATTTAAATATGAATTCAAGGAACGTCCGGGATGGGAGAAAGGGTCACCAAAGCGTGTGAACAACTTGACCAAGTATGCAGCAGAGGAAGCACGCCTGGGCAAAGCAAACATGCCAGGACATGTGCGGGCTGCTATTAACTGGAACAACATGCGCCGGATGAACAGTGACAACTATAGCATGCAAATTGTTGATGGCATGAAAACTATTGTATGTAAACTCAAGTCAAACGCCTTGGGTTGGACATCAATTGGATATCCTACAGATGAGCAACGACTGCCCGCATGGTTTACAGAACTACCTTTTGATGACTCGTTAATGGAAGCAACTGTTGTGGATCAAAAGGTTGACAACTTGCTGGGTGTGTTGGAGTGGGAACTTGCGTCAGCTACCAACACAGAAAACACTTTTACATCACTATTCTCATTCGAATGAAACTAAGCGAACTTGTTGATTACTTAAATCATATTGATGAATTTGAGCTAGGGCAAATTCATCAAGAAGCCCGCCACAGGCTTGATGCTGTGATACACAAAATTGTCAATCACAATGTGCAGTTTAACAAATTTACCCAAGGTATCATTACTGACGGTAACAAAATTAACGAAAGTTTCCAGCAATTCAATCATACCATTAACGCTATACGCAGTCATGTGATTGACGCTATGGCGTCACAACGTCCAGAGTATTTGCGTGAAAGTTTGAGATTGTTTCAGCACGAAATGTGTTACGACACAAACGAACACATTCTTAATCGCAAGCTACGTTGCGATCCCGAAAGTGCTGAACTGCTACAAGGTAGAATTTTACGCTATACTGACTGGCGTGTGCCTGGATTAATTTTTAGACCAGCATTGGAACAACATGTGGAGCAATTGGTGCCATTGGATCCGTTGTACATGATTGACAACAATCTTGAATTGCTAGAACCTGCCTGTCAAGGATTTACCGAAGAATATCGACGTAGACTGAGATTATACACAGCCGAAGAAACCTTAGGAAAACCAATACTTTCATTGCTGCCGGATGCTCAGTTTGGATATTGCTTTGCTTACAACTATTTCAATTATAAACCTTTAGAATTGATATGTCAATATTTGGATGAGCTGTGGAAAAAACTTCGTCCTGGCGGGGTGGTGTTTTTTACCTATAACGATTGTGATCGTGCTCACGGAGTTGCATTGGTTGAGCGCAGTTACATGTGCTACACTCCAGGATCATTGATACTGGATCATGCTGAAGCATTGGGGTTTGACCTTATGCATCGCCACAATGGCCCTGCCGACGTCGCCTGGTTTGAATTCCAAAAACCTGGGGAAATAGATTCGCTTAGAGGCGGACAAACATTAGCCAGAATAGTTGCAAATTCTAAATAAACCTGTTAAACTTAAACATTAGGAGTATACAAAATGAGAGATTATCTATTAGACTTAGTACAACACACACATGATCTTGGCTGCATTGACTTGATCAAGATTGTCGGCAATGACAAAGCCACACAAATCGTAGGCTTAGCTGAAGACATGAGTGTGGTTGTGGAAGGTGAATTTAAAAATCCACATCCAGACTTTGTGGGCACATTTGGCATGCCAAACTTGGCCAAGATCAAAATTCTGTTGAACTTGCAAGAGTACAAAGAAAACGCTAAACTCAGCTTGAGTCGCCGAGCTGGTGGCGAGCCAGATGGCATCAAGTTTGAAAATGCCGCAGGCGATTTTCAAAACAACTATCGTTTTATGGCCGAAGCCATTGTGACTGAGAAACTCAAGACACCCAAGTTCAAAGGTGTAAACTGGCACATCGAGTTTGAACCTACTGTGGCTGCTATTCAAAGATTGCGTATGCAAGCACAGGCCAATGCTGAGGAACCACATTTCCAAGCCAAGACTGAAAATGGCGACTTGAAGTTTTTCTTCGGTGATCACAGCACACATGCTGGTAACTTTGTGTTCCACCCAGGTGTAAATGGTCAATTGAAACGTGCTTGGTCGTGGCCTGCTCAACAAGTCATGAGCATCTTGGCGCTCACAGGTGACAAGACCATTCGTATTAGTGACGATGGCGCTGCCAAGATTACTGTGGATTCTGGCATTGCTGTTTACAACTACATCTTACCGGCACAAAGCAAGTAATAATGTCAAACATTGATGAGTTGATGAAATATTTTGATCAACAAGGAGTTAATCATCCTTTTGGTCAAAGCTATTGCTTGGTCAAAGACAATCCAGCAAGATGTTTGATATATGTGAACATTCCCAAAAATGCAAGCAGTTGGACCAAACATCACATGCCTGGGCATTTGTTTAACTATCACACACAAACATTTTATCAAGATATCAATGTTCCTGGCTGGCCTAATCATCTCAGCAATGATCAATATGTTGTAATACTTAGAGAACCCATCAATCGATGGGTAACCGGGCTTGCACAGTATTTGCAAGGTTGGGATCCAGAACACTCGTTGCACATAAACAATGTTGACTGGGATTCAATATTTGATACTGTAGTTTTTGATAGTCACACTCAACCACAGTGTGATTTTATTAAAGGCATTGACCGTTCTAAAATCACTTGGCTACGATGTGACAGCACTTTAGTCAAAAACTTTGGTAAGATGATGGAACAGTTCACTGGTACGCCATTTAATCTCACAACAGAAGATCAAGATCCTACTAATGTATTTAATATCACTAAAAAAATCAAACCCACAGTTACAGAATTGTTTACTACTGAGTTACAACAAAACATTGTGGATCGTATTAATGAAAAACTTTCAAACAATCCAGCCTATCTAAATAGACTTCACAGTTACTATCACGAAGACTGTGAACTATTTGAAACAGTAAACTTTTACCAAGCATGACCCAAGACGACTTAACTGCCAAGCAATTAGACTATGCTGTGTTTCTACCAGCCATATCTGGTTTCTATGCCACATTCATAGGCAAGCAAAGAAATGAACACTATGTGGATCCCTTACGATTTCCGCAGGGTCTCACGGATATGGAACAGCTTAATTGGCTCAACTCCACTAAGGCTTTATTCCCTTATAAATGGTCACTTGCGTCTGGAGGACATGCTAACCTCGATCTCAACAAGCAAGACTGGTCAGAAGACATGGTACGGAATCGAGAACTGGGCACGTTTCTCTTGGGAGATTCGGGCGGTTTCCAGATTGCTAAAGGCTTGTGGGAAGGCGATTGGAAAGCCAACTCAGGTTGTGCTAAAGCTCAAAAGAAACGCGAACTAGTTCTCAACTGGTTGGACAATGTGTCTGATTACTGCATGACACTTGACATTCCAACTTGGGTTATTCATGACAAGAAAGCCAGCAAAGCCTGTCAGATCACCACACTGCAAGAAGCAGTGGATGCTACCAAGTTCAATAACGAATACTTTATGAAACATCGCAAAGGTGTTCGTAATGGTGGCACCAAGATCTTAAATGTGTTGCAAGGCGACAACCACGGCAGTGCAGACCAATGGTACGAAACTATGAAAGAATACTGCGATCCTGTAAAGTATCCAGACACACACTTTGACGGTTGGTCAATGGGTGGACAGAACATGTGTGACGTTCATTTGGTTCTAAGACGCCTAGTAGCACTACGTTATGACAATTTGTTACAAGAGGGTGTGCATGATTGGATGCACTTCTTGGGCACATCAAAGTTGGAGTGGGCTGTGTTACTCACCGTGATTCAACGGGCAGTTAGAAAATACGTTAACCCGGCTTTTACTATTAGTTTTGATTGTGCCAGCCCATTCCTTGCTACAGCCAATGGACAAGTGTACTATGAAAATGTATTTGAACATGACTCAAAGTGGTCGTATCGCATGGGCCCTAGTGCAGATGACAAAAAGTACAGCACAGACACACGCAAGTGGTCGACTGGTGTTGTCACAGACGGGATATACCCTCTTTGGCAGGACAGTCCCATAAGCAACATGTTGACCATGAAAGACATTTGCATATACAAGCCTGGAGATCTAAATAAGATTGGCAAAGAAGGCAAGACATCGTGGGACAGTTTTTCATATGCACTGCTGATGGGGCATAATGTTTGGATGCATCTAACTGCTGTGCAAGAAGCTAACCGACGTTTTGATGCAGGAGAATATCCTGCCATGATGCGCCGTAGCACAGGTGATTATGCTCGTTTTGAAGACATTGTGGAAGCAATTTTTGCCGCTCCAGATCGAGCAACTGCCGAAGCTATTATCGAAACATATGATAGCTATTGGATGGAGATTGTGGGCACACGAGGCTTTAAAGGTAAGAAAACCAAAAATGCTCGCACACAATTCAACGCACTTTTCTCTTTTGAAGAACCAGAAGTTGACACAGACCCCGAGGATCAATTACAATTAGAAGCATTACAACTGCTTGAAAGCGAGCAAATCAAATGAATCGACAAGGACACGAAACTGCCAACTTCTTTGTAGGCACCGAAGTTGAGGCCAGTCCCGTAGCCGGCCACCGCACATTGTTTGTGGTTGGACTGCAAGATGCAGACCAAATCATGTGGCAACTGGGCGAGTCAGACCGCAAAAGTAAGAATCCAATCACACACATTTACTTTGGTGCCAATCAAAGTTTTCCAAACCCCACTATAAATGATGCCAAACCCTGGGATGCATGGGAACGCATGGTTCAGCACTGGTTGGATCGCGGCTACTGGTGCACCTTGGATCTTGATGTGTCGGCTGTAGAAGGCTTGGTCGAAGGCAGCTTGTGTGAACAGTCGCAATTCATCCCCATGCTATCTGTAAAACTGCCTTACATCAAACTGTTAGGTTACAATGCCACTATCAAGCTAGATGATCGAGATTTCAAAGCAACCAACCCCGGAGTATGGTGTCACAGCCTGCATGACTTGCTGGATAGAAAAACATTTACCTCTTGGGACCAATACACAAAGGACGAAGTAATCAAATGATACAAGACGAACGTGAACAAATTGAAAGAATTAAATATGCCGCACAAAGAAGAATCTGGGTTACCTTCCAAAAAGAAGGCATCCACTTCTACCCCGCAGCCGCAACAGATCCGGCCCTTAAGACGGGCGATGAGTATGATGTTAGTTTCCTTGGCACTCCTCACCGTCATATCTTCCACTTCCGGGTGTGGATTGATGTTGTACACAATGATAGAGACATTGAATTCATCCAGTTCAAGCGATGGCTCCAAAAACTCTATCAAGACGGAGTCATCCAACTCGACTACAAGTCATGTGAAATGATGTCGGATGATTTGTATTTGCAAATCGCCGCAAGGTATCCCGGACGTTCAGTCTGGATTGAGGTCTCCGAAGATGGTGAAAACGGAGCCCTTATCAAGTATGAAACTCACCGCCCCAATATCAACATTGCTATCTAATAGGAAAACAAAATGGCAAAAATCACTTACAAATCTAACCCCCGTGTAGCAGAGATCCAAGGAGACTTGGAAAAGCTCTTGGAGTTCTGCCAAGACTATGGCTATCGCTACAACGAGGCCGATTTGTACAACTTCAAGAGTTATGCTTGGCAACAGTATAACAAATATTCACAAGGCAAGAATGCCAAGAACATGTGGGACGAAGACACTCGTCGCTTTGCCGGAAGATTCTAATGAGAAAACTATTTTACATGGGCTTGGAAAGTTATGAAGCCCGTTATACCTTACAGCTAACAGAATGGAACCGGCGTGTGTTTGACCGCCGTGGTCTTGATGTTGTGTATGTGCCCGGTACCACAATTGACAACACACAAGCCATCTCAGTAGGTCAGGTATTGGATGCACACGGACGCAGTTTCTTTGCCATGAGTCAAATGATGAACTTGGTTCAGCTCATGAAGAACGGAGACGTTGCTGGCGACGATGTGATCTACTTTGAAGACATGTTCCAACCAGGCTTTGAAAGTCTTGGCTACATCATGAACCAGATTCCTCAAGAACAATGTCCAAAGATTTATGTACGTTGTTTGGCACAAGCTATCGACCCTGATGACTTTGTGCATGTTTGGGGTATGGCAAAGTGGATGAACTTGTATGAACAAATGGTCAATGAGATGGTGGCTTTCTCGGGGGGTG
>Ga0214921_10003355_pt1 | contig 24603 bp, 10 predicted proteins | sample LL1505_MetaG_FD_177992 | JGI IMG/M metagenome (GOLD analysis project Ga0214921, IMG submission 177992) | Freshwater microbial communities from Lake Lanier, Atlanta, Georgia, United States - LL-1505 | ecosystem: Environmental > Aquatic > Freshwater > Lake | place: USA: Georgia | collected...
CTACAAATTATTCACCTGCTACCTTTACATTTACAGCCAGTAGTGCGACTTCAAATTTTAAAGTTCGCGCTGTTGCTGCAACACATCCTGAAATTAACAATCCTAACGCAGTTTATAATTATATTGCAAATAGATATTGGGCAACAGACTGGACTGGTTCAGGAACCTACTCATATACATCAGCATTCACTTACTTAGCTGGTGATGTTAATGGAACCCTTGGTAGCATTCGTTTAAATAAATACGATGGAGCATCATGGAATGAAGATGCAAACAGCGCAGCATCTGGAACAACATTAACCTCAGGAACACTTACTAATGTAACTGGTAATTTAGCAACCACTGCAGAATGGGTAGGTAGAACATTCAGCACCGATTACACATGGAACGGTTCATCATCATCTACTTACACTACCGGAGCAAATTGGACACCAAACGTAACTGGTGGTCCATTAAGTTCTGATAATGTAATTATTACTGTGCCAGGAACAAATACCTTAAATATTACTGGCACCCCAGCTATTAATAACTTTACTCTAAGTGGTACAGGTACTTTCAACATGGCCGCTGCAAGCTCATTGACCATTAATGGAAATATATCTTATTCAAGTTCGTCAACACCAACGTTAAATTGTGGTAGTACTGTGAACATTGCAAGTGCCTCATCTCAAACAGTTCCTGCATTTAATTTCGGAAACTTAAACATCAACGGTGGTGCAAGAACTTTATCTTCTACAGGAACTATAGGAATTTGCGGTACATATACTCCAACGGCAGGTGCATTAACAGTTGGAACAAGCACTGTTAATTTTAATGGTTCTGCTCAAACTATTCCCGCGTCATCATACAACAATGTAACAATAACAAGCACAGGAACTGCAACATTATCAGGCAATCAAACCATTGCAGGTAATTTAAATGTTAGTACAGGAATTTATGATTTATCAACCTTTACAGCGAACAGAACCACTGCTGGAGGGACACTAACAGTATCAAATGGTGCTACCCTAAAAATCGGAGGAACCAACACATTACCTTCAAACTATAATACACATTCAATTGGATGTACAAGTAATGTTGAATATTCAGGAACAAGCCAAACTGTTGCCAATCTTAACTCTTCACAAAATTATGGTAACTTGATTTTAAGTGGCAGTGCAGTAAAAACATTACAAACTGGTACAACAAGTATCTGCAATAACTTCACATTAACAGGAACATCTAGTGCCAGCAATGTAGTTAATTTATCAATAGGTGGAACATTTAACTTAAGTACGATAGGTACATATGATGCGGCAGGATTTTCAAATACTATTACAGGATTAGCAACGCTTACAAGCGGAACTTATTTAGCTAATTCAGCGCAACAATCTTTCAATGGTAGTTTAACGTTAAATGGCGGAACATTAACAGGTTCATCAGGAAATATTTCGGCTACCAATGTTACTTTAACAAGTGGAACATTTACTGCACCATCTGGAACTTTAAATGTTTCAGGAAACTGGACAAGAAGTGGAGCAACTTTTACCCCAGGAGCAAATACAGTAATCTTTAACGGAGGCTCAGCACAAACTATTAACTCAGGCAGTGCAGCTTTCAATAATATTTCAATCACCAATACAGTTGGTGGAGTTTCATTGTTAACCAATAACTTAATTGTTGGAGGAACATTTACATTGAATGGAGCAGGAGGATTTAATGCAAATGCATTGACCAATACTATTACAGGATTAACAACTTTAACCAGTGGAACCTATTCTGCAAGCACAGCTCAGCAATCATTCAATGGTAGTGTAACATTAAATGGTGGGACCTTAACAGGTTCATCTGGAAATATTTCTGCAAACGATGCTACCTTGAGCAGCGGAACATTGACAGCGCCTTCTGGTATATTTAACATTACTGGGAATTGGACGCTTGGAGCCGCAACATTTATTCCGGGTGCAAACACTGTTACTTTCAACGGAAGTTCGGCGCAACAAATTACAGGTGCAACTACATTCAATAACCTTAGTTTAAATAATAGTGCTGGACTCTCATTAAATAATGCTGTTACAGTAAGTACAACTTTAAGTTTATTATCTGGTAACATTACTTTAGGCACCAATAACTTGACTATTTCCAATTCAGCAAGTGGATCCATTACTGGTACATTTGGCAGTAATGCGATGATTGTTGCCGATAATACCGGACAATTAATAAGAGCTACAGTAACAGGTAATAGTTATACTTATCCTATTGGAGACGCAACCGGTACTGTTGAATATTCTCCAGTGTCAATAAACTTCTCGGCAAAAAGCGCTGCAAGTAACATAGGTTTTAGAGTAGTTAATGCTGTTCATCCATCGGTAAATGCTGTTACACCACAAACAGATTACTTAAGTAGATACTGGGTTTCTAGCAATAGCTCAACTCCTACTTATACTTATACAGCAACGTTTGATTACCTGCCTGCCGACATAAATGGTTCAGCATCTAATATTAAAATAAACAAATGGAATGGTAGTACATGGACACAAGCTTTATTGAGTACGTCAAGTGCCAACCAAATGTCATTAGTAACCTCTGAAACAAGCTCTAGAATGTCATTCACAACTACAGCTGAATTTACTGGACGTGTAATGAGTGGTCAAATTTACACTTGGAACCAAACAGGTATAGCTGATTACACTACCCCTACAAATTGGACACCAAGCAGAACAACTCCATTAATAGATGATGTATTGAAGTTTAACAATGCAGCAACTACGACCGCTACGGATGTACCTTCAGAAACAATTGCGCAATTGCTTATTACAAATAATACAAATGTTAGCTTAACAAGTACTGCTGCTTCGATATTAAACATTGCAAATGGTAATGGAACAGACTTTGAAATTGCCTCTGGATCAAGCTTAAATATTTCTAGTTCAAATGGATTAGGATTAACCTTTACAAATTCATGTATTGCTGATGTTTCAGGAACATTAAGTTTAACCAACTTAAGCTCTAACGCTTACAATGCAACTAATTCAATAACAACAGTTACAGGAACCATTAACAATGCTGGATTAGTTACAGGATCGGCTACTGCACTTCTATTTAGCGCAGGTAGTATTTATTCACACAATTGGACAACTGCTCCAGGAACTATTCCATTAGCAACATGGAATACAAATGCTAATACAAACATTACTTCATACACAACAGGTGGTGGTGCAGATTTTACACCCAGCAATTTAAATCAAACATTCGGTAATTTTTCATGGAACTGTCCATCACAAAGTAATGATGCACAACTAAATGGAGTATTAACCTCAATTGCAGGAAACTTGAACATTGCTAGTACCAATGCTTCAATTTTAAAATTGGTTAACAATACTACTGCAACCATAAATGTTGGAGGAAGCTTTACAAATTCGAGTAAAACAAATCTTTCATCAGGCATTGGTGCCAATGTAACTATGAACGTATCGGGTAACTTTGTTCAATCAACAGGAACATTATGTTTGGCTCAAACAAGTTCAACCACAAGAGGTTCATTATATGTTGCAGGTGATTTTAACTTTAGCGGAGGTACAATTTCTCAAACTGCAGCAAGTACGAATGGTAGTATAGCACTTATTGAATTCAATGGAACTGTTGCTCAAAATATTACTTCGTCGGGAACTATAACTGGAGCCATTAACTTTAGAGAGAATAATGCTGCAGGAGCAATCGTTACCGGAACAATAAATATCAATCAAAATGCTTCGTTCTATGTAAAGAATGGTACACTTTCAGGAACCGGTGTTTGCTCTTACAACGCAACAGCTTCTAATTTGATTTATGAAGGGACAGCAGCCTTAACAACCTCAGACGTTGAATGGCCAAGCAGTAATTTACCTAAAAATGTAAATATCAATACATCTAGCACTGTAAGCCTAAACTCAAATAAACAAATTGGTGCAACAAGTATTCTTACCGAGAATGCAGGTTTATTAAAACTAGGTGATTATGATTTAACTGTTGCTAATAACTCAACAAGTGCAATCGTAAATGCATCACCATCTGCAAGCAATATGATTGTAACTGATGGGAATGGTAAATTAAAAAGAACTATTGCTGCAGGTGCAAACACTTACCTTTATCCACTAGGTGATATTGTTGGAACCACACAATACTCTCCAATTTCACTAAACTTTAGTTCAAATTCAACATCACGTATTGTTGGATTTAGTGTAAAAGATGCTGCAAGTGCAAACATCAACGTACCAAATGCTCCTGTAGATTACTTGAGTAGAACATGGTATAGTTCAGAAAATGGAGCAGGAGGAACCTACAGCTATAAACCAACCTTAACGTATGCTTCATCAGGCGATTTGAATGGTCTAGCCGCAAACTCAATTTTTGCTAGTTGGGATGGTGCAGGTTGGGTTGTATTCCCTACAACTGTTATTGCTCCAACAATATCAACTACTTCTTATGTTAGTGAAGCTTCAGGATCAGTTCCTCTAACAAATGCAGAATTAACTTCACGTTCACCAATTGTTTATTGGATTGGTGGAATAAGCACAAATTGGAACAATAATTTAAATTGGAGTCCAGCAGTTATTCCATCCAGTACCGATAATATTGTAATTAGTAACCTAGCAGTGAATAATTGTGAACTTTCGGGTACAGGTAATGCATATCACTTCACATTGAATGGAACAAGATCATTTCATGCCACTTCAGCAGCTACCTTGTCTATTCATGGCAACTTGAATCGTACTAATACTGCAGGATTTAGCTTTGATTGTTCAAGTACTTTAAATTTAATAAGCACGGTTGAAGATCAATTTGTGCCCGCCACCAACTATGGTAACCTAAATTTAGGAACTGGTACAAGAACATTAGACACGATGGGTGTAATTAATATCTGTAATAACTTTACCAACACAACAGGTACTTTAAGTATTACAAACAGTACCTTAAACTTTAATGGTACTACTCCTCAAACCTTAACAGGAGGTGGTTCTTTCCATAATTTAAAAGTAAATAACTCGGCTGGAGTTACTACTACTGGAAGTATTAATGTATCAGACACTTTAAATTTAACGAGTGGAAAAATTACTATTGGCAACAATGATTTGACCTTAGCTCCTACTGGATTAGTTTTAAACGGTAATTCAAGCAGCTACATTAAAACTAACGGTACAGGCCGATTCAAGCAAACAGTTTCTAATGTTTCTAATACTTTCCATATCGGTAATGCGTCATATAATCCAATTACGTTTACTAATAATGGAATAACCGATGTATATGGTGTAAAATTAGTTGACGCAGGTGTTGGAACAGAAAATGACAATACTAAAATTGTAAATAGATATTGGGATGTAACAGAGGCAGTTGCAGGAGGCAGTAGCCTTGATGTTACTGCACAATGGAATGCCCCTGTAACACAATCAGGCGAAGAAGCTTCGGGCTTTGTTAGAAATGACATTTACAAATACATTGGATTATATGAATCTTCAGCATGGACAACCGTGGCTGCTAGTTTAAGCGGCAGTAATCCTTACACTTATTCAGCTACAGGATTTACGAATGTTGGTAAATTTGAATTAGGTTCTACCAATGCATTTAAAAGCTTCTACTACACGGCAGCTAATGGCAATTGGAACGTAGGCTCAACTTGGGTTGGTGGAGTTACACCACCTTTAAATGCAGGTATGGTTGTAATCAATCACAACGTTACAGTTACCGCTACACCACCAGCAATTAATGAGCTATCAATTGGAACAGGTACCATTGCAATTAATTCGGGACAAACTGTTAGTATTAACGCTAGTGGATCGTTCAATAATTCAAGTGGTGCTACTACGACAGTAAACGGTACAATTGCATTTTTAGGAGCAGGAACAATAGCTGGTGCGAATAATGTAGTATTCGAGAATTTAACTTTAAACGGAGTTACCTCATTTAATACTATTCCCACTATTAATGGTACCCTACTATTAAAATCAGGTAGTAGTGTAAGTGCTGCACCAATTTATGGTTCAAGTTCAACCTTAAACTATAGTACAGGTGGTACTTACGGCAGAAGTAATGAGTGGAGTTATGCTGGAATAGGTAACATTGGAGTAGACGCTGGTTATCCAAACAACGTATTAATAAACGGATCAACTACCTTAGATTTGGCAAATGGTTCTGGAACTATTGCGCGTGCTTGTGCAGGATATTTAAGATTGGGAAGCACACTTCCTTCGGCCTCTGCAGGAAATCTAACTTTGGCTGGTATGACGAACAAACTAAGTGTTTTAGGCACAGTACTCATTGGTAATGCAGCTGCATCAGGAACACTAACATTAGGTTCTTCTGCAGGCGGAGATTTAGAAGTTTATGGTGATTTATTCAGGAGTGCAACTGGTACATTCAATGTAGGTAACTCAGCAGTAATATTTTCGGGCAGCGCATTGAGTAATATTGATGGGATATTTACTTTCAAAAATTTAATAATAAATAAATCAGCATCGAGTGTTAAACAACTTTATGACGTTACTATAAATGGAACATCTGGCTCAGTGTTGCAAATAATTAATACTGGTAGTTTAGATTTGAATGGAAATGATTTAACCTTATCAGGTGCAGGTGCCAACATATTAGCTGATGGAGGTGCAAGGAGCATTGTTAACAGCATCAACACAACAAGCAATGTAAATATAACAACTTCAAAAACTATTTCTGGTACTGGTACCTTAGAATTTAAAGGTACAGGTGGAGGTAGTTCTTTCGTGAATGTAAACTTAAGTGCGGATATAGATTTTGGTTCAAACACCACAATTTTTGGAAATCAATCATTTTTAAACATAACAAATGGAGCATCAGTATCGGGTAATGCACCAATTTATTCTTCAGGTTCAACACTTAAATACATTACCGGAAATAGTTACAATAGAGGCTTAGAATGGAGCGCAACAAGTGGTTCAGGCTATCCTTGGAATGTGAGTATTAATCCTAACGTTAGCGCCACTACGCTTAATCTTAGCACAGGTACAGCAAGCCCTGCCATAGAAGGTAATCTAACTATTGCTGCATCAGGCGCTATAGATATGCAAGCATTGTCTTCGGCATTGACTGTCAAAGGAAATGTAACCATTTCTGGAGGGCTAACACTGGCAAGTGTTTCAGGTGGTGATTTAATAGTTGGAGGAAACTTAACAAATTCATCAGGTACATTTACACAAAACGGACGAGAAGTTACACTAAACGGAACAAGTGGAGTTCAAAACATTGTTGGAGTAACATCATTTGATTATTTGAAGATAAGCAATACTGGAACTTCAGTTCGCTTAAATGCTGCTACAACAGTTAATAACCGTTTATGGTTAAATGCTGGAACATTAAACCTTAACACGTATGCACTCAATTTAGCAAACAATGCTTTGCTAAGAAGAAGCGCAAGTACTGCTACCATGAGTGCAGCACCGACTCCTACGGCAATGTATGATTTGCAATATGATGCTACAATGACCACTGGCATTGAATTTATTAGTTCTACAACAGAAGTTAGGAATTTAGAAATTACATCTGGAACATTAACTTTAGGTGCTAACCGTACAATCAACAATAATTTGACATTGAGTGGTGGTGACTTAAACTTATCAACATTTACATTTACTGATTATGGAAATGCAGTTGCACCTTCATTTGCCGGAAGCATAACAGTTAGCGGAGGAGGTACAAGAACAATTAGCGGTACAGGAAATTTTGATATTACTGGAACTGGTGCAAGTAACCTTACAAAATATACCAAGAATGTTGTTAGTAATGGTGCTACCTCATTAAGCTTTGCGAGTGGTCTTACTTTAAGAATTGGTGATGGAGCCGTAGACTTTGGAAATGGAAATCCAACAACTATATTTGGAACCCTTAAAGTTCTGAATGCAGGTTTAGTTGGAACATCGCTTAACTCAGTTAATTATGGAACAGGTTCAACATTGTTATTTGATAATGGGTTTGATTACGCTGTAGCTTCTGGAGACAAAACATGGGCTTCTGGTGCTTCTGGTGCCGGTATACCATATAATGTTCAGGTTACAAATAGTGCAACAGATTTATATTTAAATTCAGATAGAACAGTTACTAATAATATATCAATATCAGATGGTAAATTGCATTTTGCAACAATGACTAACGGATTAAATGTTGGCGGTAACTGGACACGTTCAGGAGCTTCAAGTCAATTTAACAATTCAAGTAATTATAAAGTGAAATTTAATGGTACAGTAAACCAAACAATTACAGTTTCTAATGGATTGACTAACGAAACTTTTGCCGATTTAGAAATTGCTAACGCTAGTAACGTTAAACTTGGTAGCTCAACAGATTTGACTATTTCGAATAGTTTAATATTCACTAATGGTAAACTAGATATTGGTACATCAACTAACAATATTACAATTGATGGAACTATATCTGGTGCAGGGGTCAACAAGTATATCAATACAAATTATGCTGGTGCAGGATTTGTTCGCAAATTAGCAACCACAAATGCAAGTTACACTTTCCCGATAGGTGATGCAACTAATTATACTCCAGTTACGTTAATATTAAATGCTGGTGCTCAAGCTGGTGCTTATTTAAAAGCTAAAGCTATTGATGCAGTTCATCCAAGCGCAACATGGGGAGCAAACTATATTAGTAGATATTGGTCAATGGAAGAATCAGGACTAGCAACTGGTTTCAAATACAATGTTTCATATTCTTATACTGATGCAGATGTAAATGGAAGCGAATCAATGATATTTCCATATAAATTACATACAGGTACGGGTGTTGGCACAGGATGGTTAGGGCCAATTGGCTCAGATGCTTCATATCCTTTTGGAACATTTACTCAAAACCAAACATCTAATACTTTTACTTGGAGCGGATTGATAAACTTCTCGGATATTACTGCAGGTGGTGGAGGAACACCACAACCAATTACATTACTTCATTTTGATGCAAAACCAAATGATGGTAAAGTTAACCTAGATTGGAAAACAGCTTCGGAAATTAACAACGACTACTTTGTTGTTGAGCGCAGTGCAGATGCAACTAATTTTGAAAAAGTTTCATCACAGAAAGGTGCGGGTAATCACAATGGGGTATTAAGTTATTATGATGTAGATGCAAATCCTTTGCAAGGAACTAGCTATTATCGTTTGAAACAAGTTGATATAGATGGTAAGTTTTCATACTCAGACATTAGAACTGTATCAATAGATAAAGTGGTGAATGAAATTTATACTGTAAGCATGTATCCAAATCCATCTAATGGTTCAGATGTGACATTACAGTTAAATAACTTACCTTCAAATGCTACTATTTCATATCAAATTAAAAATATGATTGGAACAGATGTTACAGAAGTATTAGGAACCACTCAAGTTTCAAGTGGTAATTATAAAGACACTTTTGAGACAAGTAATTTGGCCGAAGGTGTTTATTTTGTTATTATAAATATAAACGGAAAACAAATAACCAAGAAAATGGTAATTAGAAAATAATAATAATCAGTTTGGATATAAAAGGCAGTCATAACCAATATGACTGCCTTTTTTGTTGTCATCTCATTTAGTTTTTGTGTTTGTTTAATGATATGAAATCCTAAATTTTATAAAAATCAATTTGTAAGAAATTTATTTGATTTTCTTTGCACAAAATTTTGTCATTTATATCATGCAATTAAATTTAAAAACGCTCGCAATATCATTAAGTGTAGCTATTTCAGCAACTACTTTTGCGCAAACAAAACTCATCGAAAAAGTTGAGAAAAAGGAAGGACAAATCGTTATTCCATATGAAAAATATCAATTGCCAAATGGCTTAACATTATTGATTCATGAAGACCATTCAGACCCTATTTGCCATGTTGATGTTACCTATCACGTAGGTTCAGCGCGCGAAGAAATTGGCCGAAGCGGTTTCGCACATTTCTTTGAACACATGATGTTTCAAGGTTCTGACCATGTAGGCGATGACCAACATTTTAAAATAGTTTCGGCAGCTGGAGGTACTTTAAATGGGACAACAAATACCGACCGTACCAATTATTTTGAAACATTACCATCAAACCAACTTGAAGTTGCATTATGGTTAGAAGCTGATAGAATGGGTTTTTTGTTAGATGCAGTTACCCAAAAGAAATTTGAAATACAACGCGCTACAGTAAAAAATGAGCGTGGCCAAAATTATGATAACCGTCCTTATGGTTTGGTTTACGAAAAAGTTGGGCGTGCTTTATATCCTTACGGACATCCATATGCTTGGAGCACCATCGGCGACTTGGTTGACCTTGACCGTGTATCTGTTGAAGATTTAAAATCATTTTTCATGCGTTGGTACGGCACAAACAATGCAACTCTTACTGTTGCAGGTGATGTTACTCCAGCGCAAGTAATACCTTTGGTTGAGAAATATTTTGGAACTTTAAATCAATGTCCAAAAGTTACCAATCAATCAAAAGATATTGTTGTTGTAGATAAGGACCGTTATGTTTCTTACGAGGATAATATCAAACAGCCTATGCTAAGTTTGGTTTGGCCAAGTGTAGCATCTGGTCATACTGATGAAGCTGCTGTTGATGCGTTTTGTTATGTTTTTGGTGGTGATAAATCTTCAACAATGTATCAAAATTTCATCAAAACTCAGAAAGCTACAGAAGCAGAAGCAAGTCAAAATAATAGAGAGTTGGCAGGTATGATTTGGATGGAAGTAAAAGCTATGCCTGATGCAAAATTAGCTGATATTGAAAAGCAATTAAGAACAGATGTTGCAGCGTTTGAAAAGATAGGAATAACTGATGCTCAATTGCAACAATACAAAAACTATATTGAGGCCACTATAATACAATCTTTATCAACTGTAAGTGGCAAGGCTTCACAGCTAGCTTCATCGCAAACATTTTATGGTACACCAAATCATTTAGCTGACTACCTAGAAAGTTTGAAAAAACTAACAAAAGAGGATGTGATGCGAGCATATAATACCTATGTAAAAAATAAGCCTTGTGTAATTTTAAGTGTTGTTCCTAAAGGAAAAAGTGATTTAGCAGCTGCCAAAGATAATTTTACTCCTAAAGCCACAAACCCTGCCGATGCTGACCATAAAGAGTATCAAGGTTTAACTTACGTGAAAGCAAAAGATAATTTTGACCGCAGCAAACAACCAACACCAGGCCCAAATCCTAAATTAATTGTGCCAGCACTTTACAGTGAAAATTTTAGCAATGGATTAAAATTAATGGGAACAGTCAGTAATGAAATTCCAACAGTTAATATACAAATAGCAGTAAGTTGTGGACACAGATTTGAAGAGCGCACTAAGGCGGGTATGGCAAATATGATGGCTGCATTGTTGGATGAAGCAACTGAGAAGTTTACATCAGAAGCTATTAGTGATGAGCTAACAAGATTGGGTAGTAACATTGATATCATTCCGGGACAATTAGAAGTGCTCATCAACATCTCTACATTAACTAAAAATTTAGATGCTACTTTGATGTTGGTTGAAGAAAAAATGTTTCATTCTAAATTTGATAAGGAAGATTTTGAACGTATTAAAAATGAGCAATTGCAGGCTATTAATGAGCAAAGTACAAAGCCACCAGTAATAGCAAATAATGTGTATGCAAAACTTATTTATGGCGAGAATTCAATTATGTCGATGCCACAAATTGGAACGGCAAAATCAGTAGAGGCAATTACTTTAGATGATGTAAAAGCATTTTACAAAAGATATTTTTCACCTAATTTAGCAACAGCAGTAATAGTAGGTGATGTTTCTAAAGATGCAATATTACCAAAACTTGCTTTCTTAAAAAATTGGGTTTCAACAAACGCAGTACTTCCAAAAGATGAAGCAATAACTGGAACAGAAAAAACAAAAATATTTTTGGTAAACAAAGATAAAGCGGCACAATCTGAAATTAGAATTGGCTACATGGCAATGCCTTTTGATGCTACAGGAGATTACTTCAAATCTGGTATTATGAATTTTATGTTAGGTGGTGCTTTCAATAGCCACATTAATATGAATTTGCGCGAAGACAAAGGCTGGACGTATGGTGCACGTTCAAACTTTAGTGGTTCAAAATATGTAGGTCCTTTTACTGCTGCTGCTGGCGTAAAAGCTGACAAAAGCGATAGTTCAGTTGTAGAGTTCATCAAAGAAATTAGAGCGTATGCTACCAAAGGAATAACTTCAGAAGAATTAGATTTTACAAAAAGTTCATTGTCACAAGCTGAGGCCTTAAAATACGAAAGCCCAATGGCAAAAGCTGGCTTCTTAAAACGAATGTTAGACTATAACTTAAAGCCTGACTTTGTTGAAAAGCAAGCTGAAATAATGAAGAACATCACAAAAGAAGATATTGATAAATTAGCTTCAGCAAAATTACCTTTAGATAAAATGATCATTACTGTTTGTGGCGATAAAGAAAAGATCCAAGAAGGTTTATCGAAATTAGGATATGAAATTGTAGAAGTAGATTCAAACGGAAATAAAGTGGATGCCATTAATAATAACAAGCCGTTATATCCATCTGAGAAAAAGTAATTTTAAATGACTGTTCAAGAAGTAAAACAAAGATTTGGGATCATTGGAACTACGCCAGAATTGGACCGTTCCATTGATATTGCTATGCAAGTAGCACCAACTGATTTGTCGGTGCTTATTACTGGCGAAAGTGGTTCGGGCAAAGAAGTATTTCCGCAAATTATTCATCAACTATCAATCAGAAAACACGGTCAATATATAGCTGTAAACTGTGGAGCAATTCCTGAAGGCACTATTGATTCTGAACTTTTTGGACATGAGAAAGGTTCGTTTACCGGAGCAATTGATGCTCGCAAAGGATATTTTGAAGTAGCAAATGGTGGAACAATTTTTTTAGATGAAGTAGCAGAATTGCCAACGTCAACACAGGCAAGGCTATTAAGAGTTTTAGAAAGTGGCGAGTTTATAAAGGTAGGATCTTCAAAAACTCAAAAAACAGATGTTAGAATTATTGCAGCCACAAATGTAAATGTTACAGAAGCAATATCTCGTGGGCGCTTTCGCGAAGATTTATATTATCGTTTAAATACTGTACCAGTGCGTATTCCGCCACTACGCAATCGCAAAAGTGACATCTCACTTTTATTCAGAAAATTTGCTTCTGATTTTGCAGCAAAGTACAGAATGCCCGGGATTAAGCTCACTGCAGATGCTCAGTTGTTACTTGAAAATTACTATTTCCCAGGTAACATTCGTCAGCTCAAAAATATTACCGAACAAATTTCTGTAATAGAGCGTCAGCGCGAAATTGATGCAGAAATAATTGCTGGATATTTACCAAATAACAACACAAATACTAGTATGTTGCCAGTGTTTTCAAGACAAGATAGTAACAACAATTCTGATTTTGGCGATAGAGAACTTTTATATAAGCTTCTTATTGAAATGAAAAAGGAATTAAATGATGTGAAGAAAGTAGTTGCAGAAATTGTGCAAGGTGGGCTGCAAGGAAATCCTGAAAGCAATCCAATTTTAAATAAGTTTTTTCAAGAGAATAAAACCATTGATTTGAATGGAAATTTGCAAGTGTCACAACCTTATAATGTTGTTCATCAATCAAATTATTCAAAGCCTATTGAAGTTGAAGAATCTTTATCAATTCAAGAAAAAGAAAAACAATTGATTTACAAAGCACTTGAGAAACATCGTGGAAAACGCAAAGGTGCTGCTAAAGAACTGGGTATTTCTGAACGTACTTTATATAGAAAAATTCATGAATACGAAATAAAAGAATAACATTTGCGACAAAAGTCAATTGTATTTGTATATTTGTCTCAAATAAAAATCCATGAAAAAGAAAATAAAGGAATATACTGTAAATATTCAAGAACCAATCTTAGCTAACGAGCCTGTAATTACATATGGTTTAAACTATGAACAAAACAATTATTTTCAAAATATTAAATTGATCCTTGGAATTCAAAAATCAGTAAATTCTGATTATGACTTAATTTCACTTTCAAGAAATGGGTTGCATAAATCTAGTGTTGTTTCATTGTCAAAATATCTAGGTATAACGATGGAAAAAATGAGTGAATTGCTTAATATTTCCTCAAGAACACTGCAGCGAAAAGCCGATGACGAAGCTTTGAACATTACCACATCTTTTCAAACCATAGAAGTTGCAGAGCTTACAGCAAAGGGAATTGATGTTTTAGGTACAAAAGAAAATTTTAGCAATTGGCTTAGCACACCATTAGTTGCAATTGGTAATATTCCACCTATTAATCTGCTTGATACTACTCAAGGAATAAAAATCCTTTCAAAAATTTTAGGCCGAATTGAACACGGCATATATTCATAGTAATTATGATTAGTGTATTTAGAATTGCGAAAGAAAAATATATAACTGATTTGAGTGGCAACGGAGCAAAACAGCATGGCGGAAGATGGAACAATGTTGGGAATAATATGCTCTATACTTCCGAAAATATTTCGTTGAGTTTGCTTGAAATTTTATGTAATATTCAAATGGAGTTCATACAAAATAATTTAGCATTAATTGAGTTGAAGATTACAAATTCAGACTTATTAGATACTCTACCTTTTAATGAATTACCAATTAACTGGCATCAATATCCTTCTCCAAATATTCTTCAAAATATTGGTGATAATTTTCTAAAAAAAGGGAAATTTCTAGGATTAAAAGTTCCTTCTGCAATTGTTAATGAAGAAAAAAATATTCTTTTAAATCCATTTCATCAAAAGTTTGGTGAGGTTAAAATAGTGAATCAAAAAAAGTATGTAGTTGATAATAGGCTTTATGGAAAATAATTTATTAATCAATATTCATTCTCAATATTTAATTTATAATTTCAAACTTTAAAATTCATTTCGTGTCGGGTTCATTTATTCATAATCAAAGCTTACATTTATTAGATTCTGCTGTTTTGGGGATTTCAAATCGTTCATTCAAATATGGTGATGGTTTTTTTGAATCTGGCAGAATAATTAATGGTAAAATACCCCTGTATACAAGGCATTACAACCGCATTATCAAAACTGCAAAATTGCTTAAAATGCAATTGCCAAATTGGTTAAATAAAGAAAAACTAAGTACTTTAATTTCCGAACTAATCCTTAAAAATGGAATTGAAAAAGGTGGAAGATTAAGAATTACATTGTATAGAACTAATGCTGGTTTTTATGCACCCTTAAACAATGAAATTGAAATTGTAATTGAAGCAGATTCATTGCCTGAACCAATATTTAAATCATCACCAAAAGGATTGACAGTTGACCTTTATAGCGATTTAAGAAAGCCATTAAATTTTCTTTCTAATTTAAAAACAAACAATTGTTTGGTGTATATTATGGCAGCTATTTATGCCCAAGAAAAAAATTTAGACAATGTTATTTTGCTGAATGATAACCACAATGTAGCAGAAGCAATGAATGCAAACGTGTTTATTGTGAGTAATGGCGTAATTTACACTCCACCCTTAACAGAAGCCTGTTTGGATGGTGTAATGAGAAATTATGTGATTGAATGTGCCGGAAGATTAGGAATTAAAGTGTATGAAAATGACATGAAGCCAAATGATTTAATAAGAGCTGATGAACTTTTTATTACAAATGCATCTGGCGGTATTCAATGGGTTAGTGCTTACAAATCAAAACGCTATTTCAATAATACGTCCGAAAAATTACTCAATTATATCAATACAATAATTAGTGCTGAGGAAAATCAAACCACCTCAGTTTAACAAAATTTACATTGAGCAAATTATACTTAATCCCAACGCCAGTAGGCAATTTAGAGGATATTACTTTTAGAGCTTTACGAATTTTAAAAGAAGTTGATTTTATTCTTGCAGAGGATACGCGCACAACATCATTTCTGCTGAAGCATTATGAAATTACAAAACATCTACAATCATTTCATATTCATAATGAACACAAAGTTTTAGAAAGTATAGTTCAAAAAATTGCTTCGGGCAGTACATGTGCTTTATGCAGCGATGCAGGCACTCCCGCAATTTCTGATCCTGGTTTTTTACTTGTGCGCGAGTGTTTGAAAAATGGAATTGAAGTAGATTGCCTGCCAGGTGCAACTGCATTTGTTCCTGCATTAGTAAACTCTGGTTTACCTACAAATTCATTTTGTTTCGAAGGTTTTTTACCCCAGAAAAAAGGAAGACAAACCAAACTAACTTCGTTGCAAAATGAAACGCGTACAATGATTTTTTATGAGTCGCCTTTCAGAATACTAAAAGCACTTGAAGAATTCAAAATACATTTTGGTGCCGAAAGAAAATGTTCTGTATCACGCGAAATATCTAAAAAGTTCGAAGAAACTGTAAGAGGTACAGTTGATGAATTAATAGTTCATTTTACTAAAAATACACCACGAGGTGAATTTGTAATAGTACTTGAAGGCAGAAGTGAAGAGTAATTTTTTTATTAAAAATTTCCTGATATTTTTGATATGTATTTTCTAAAGAGTTTCACAAAATAAATTTTACATTTATCAAAAATGTAAACAATTATGAATGCTTCAAAAGAAGAAATTTTAAGGAATAGTTTAGACTACACATTGTTTTCATGGAGTAAGCAAAGTGGCTTAAATCCTATAAATGCCAAATACGCAAAAGGTGTTTATATGTATGATTATGATGATAAAAAATACATCGATTTTTCTTCTCAATTGATGAATGTAAATATTGGTCATGGCAACCAAAGAATTACTGAAGCTGTAACAAAGCAGATGCAACAAATTAGTTTTGTGCAACCTGGAATTGTTACTGCACCTCGCGGCGAGTTAGGGAAAAAGCTAGCTGAAATTGCACCTGGAAATTTAACTAAATCATTCTTTACTTTAGGTGGTAGCGAGGCAATTGAAAACGCTGTAAAACTTGCTAGAATTTATACCGGCCGTCATAAAATAATTTCTCATTATCAATCATATCATGGTGCTACTTATGGAGCCGTAACTGTTGGTGGCGATCCTCGTAAACATTCAGTTGACAGCCAACAAATGCCGAATGTAGTGCATGTTGAAAATCCTTTTTTTTATCGCTGTCCGTGGGGAAGTAAAACCATTGAAGAGTGCGGAGAAATGGCTGCTGCACATCTTGAAAGAATAATAAAATATGAAAATCCGGATAGTGTTGCTGCGATATTATTTGAAGGAGAATCAGGTACTTCTGGCTGTATAAAATACCCTCCATTTTATTGGAAAAAGGTAAAAGAAATTGCAGATAAATATGGTATTCTTTTAATTGATGATGAGACCATGAGTGGTTTCGGACGCACAGGAAAATGGTTTGCGATTGAACACCATGATGTGGTGCCTGATATTATTTGTTCTGCTAAAGGTTTAACCTCTGGTTACATTCCTTTAGGAGTAATGATTGTAAGCGATAAAATTGCAGCTTTCTTTAATGATAAGCCCCTGTCATTAGGACTTACGTATTCTGCTCATAGCGTGGCTTGTGCTGCGGCTGTAGAAAATCTAAAAGTTCTTGAGGAGGAAAACATGGTAGAAAATGCTGCTAACATGGGTAAATATGTGGAGCAAAAAGTAGAAGAGTTGAAATTGAAACATCCTTCAATTGGAGATTTTAGAAATACAGGACTGCTTGGTTGTATTGAATTAGTTCGTAATCGCGAAACTAAGGAGCCTTTAGTGCCATGGAATGCTAAGCCTTCAGAAAGTGATCCTAGCAACAGAATTGCAGCTAAAATTCGAGAATTAGGAATGTTTACTTTCGTGAGATGGAATTGGATTTTCATTGCTCCTCCCCTTTGCGTAAAAAAATCTGAAATTGATGAAGGAATGGAAATAATCTCAAAGGCAATTGAAATAGCAGATGAATACTATAGGATTTAAAAAAAAATTTATTAAATAAAAATGAAGTTGGAAGGATTTGAAATGTAAGTAGAAGGACTGATTCAATAATATCTTAAAATAAGTATTTTATACTACAATAATTAATTATGACAAAAGAATATCAAGCACATGAAACCGCTATTATTGGCGAAAACTGTAAAATTGGAAAAGGAACTAAAATATGGCACTTCAGTCATATCATGAACAATTGTGAACTAGGTGAAGGTTGCAACATTGGACAGAATGTAGTTGTTAGCCCTGATGTAAAATTAGGTAATAATGTAAAGGTTCAAAACAATGTATCAATATACACAGGTGTAACTTGCGACGATGATGTTTTTCTGGGACCCTCAATGGTTTTTACAAATGTTAATAACCCAAGGAGCGCAGTAAACCGTCGTGGACAATATTTAAAGACGCATGTAGGCAAAGGTGCAAGTATCGGTGCAAATTCTACAATTGTTTGCGGACATGACATTGGAGCCTATGCATTTATTGGTGCAGGCGCTGTAGTTACTAAAACTGTTCCTGCCTATTCTCTTTGGGTTGGCAATCCTGCCAAACAAATGGGTTGGATGACTGAATTTGGACACCGTCTAAAATTTGATGCAAACGGTTTTGGAATTTGTCCAGAGAGTAATGAAAAGTATCAATTAAAAGATGGTTTAGTAAATAAAATAATTACTTAACCTCTACTCTAAAAAGTATCATCATAATTAAAAAGGCTGCCTCTAATTGAGGTAGCCTTTTTAATGAAGTGTAAATTATCTTCTTTTTTTCTCTTTAACTGGTTTTTCAGGCGCAATTAAAGGAATATCCACTTTTGTAACTTTAAATTCAGTTCTTCTATTTTGTTGGTGTTCTTCATCAGTACATTTTACATCATTTGTACAAGCATTTACAAGTCTAGATTCGCCAAAACCAACTGCTGTTAAACGCTTATTATAAATACCATTTTTAACTAAGTAATCCACAACGGATTTTGCACGTTTTTCAGACAACTTTTGGTTATAGCTATCTTTAGCACGTGAGTCAGTATGAGAACTTAATTCAACATTTATATTTGGATTATCAGCCATTAACTTAACTAATTTATCTAATTCTGGCTTAGCGTCTTTACGAATATTCCATTTATTCAAATCATAAAAGATTCTATTATCAAATGAAATTGGTTTATCAACTACTAATTCTTGTAAAACAAAGTCATTTGTTAAACTAATGTTTGAGGTTGCATTTTTAGAATCAACACCTTCTTTAACAACACTAAAATAATTCATTCTACGTGCTTCAATTACATAGTCACAATCTGCAACCATTTCAAATGTATAATTACCATCCGAATCAGTTGTAACACTATCACTAGCGCCAGTGGTAACATTTTTAAAAGTTATAGTTGTTCCAGCAAGTGCTGCATTATTTTCTTTACTTGTAACTTTACCAATAGCAGTAATAATGTATGGATTTACAATAATTGAATAAATACGGTCAGCTTTATTTCTGTTTGATGAAACGTATCCAGTTTTCATGTCAGGATTCCATAAAACACTAAAATCATCAGCCTTTGTATTTAATGGGTAGTTCAAATTCATTGGTGATGAAAATGTACCGCTTTTGTTTTCTGTTACAAATACATCTAATCCGCCTAACCCTTTGTGCCCGTTTGATGAGAAATAAAGTTTGTTGTTAGGACCAACTACAGGAAAAGTTTCGTTACCCGATGTATTTACCGTTGGGCCTAAATTTTTCGGTGCCGACCAAACTCCATTTTCAAGATTTATAACATAAATATCAGAACCTCCTGAACCTCCTGGCATGTCACTTACATAGTACATAGTCTTACCATCTGCAGTAAGTGCAGGGTGTGAGTTGGAGTAATCCATGCTATTATATGGGAAATCTTTACCCTTTACCCATTCATTATCAACAATGGTATCATGATGAATAGCCATATTATAAGTTCTATCATATTGCTCAGAAAGTTTTATTTTTTCTTCACTAACACTTGAGAAATAAATATCTGAACCTCCGCTTCCTATACTTGCAGTTGAACTATGATAGTGTTTATTTACATTACCATTTAACATTGCAGGTTCACCTAATTTTCCTGTAGCATCTTTTTTAGAAAAATATAAATGCTCATAGCCGTGCATCGTACCTGGGTAAATTTTCTTTTTGGCTGTTTCTGTTTTTTGACCTACAAACACCAATCCGTCTTTGTAAAATATAGGTGAATAGAATGATTCGAAGCCTTTGATTTCAATTTGAGAAATGCTATAGCGGTTACTATCGGCAACAAAAGTTGGCACAGAACCACATGAAGCTATTAATGATTTTACTAAACTATTGTCAGGCTGCTCATTCAAAACTAAATTAAGCTCAGTTTTAGCTTCATCGTATTTACCCAAACTCATTAATACTTTCCCATAATTTTGATGGCTCATCAAACTACATTTACTATCAGTAATTGCGATTTTAAAATACTTCTCGGCATTTTTATAATCATTAATTTTAAAGTAGCAGTCCGCTAACTTCTCCAAAGTTGGGGTGGTACTTTTGCGGGCAATAGCTTTTTCGTAATATTTAGTCGCTTTTTTATACCCAAATCCGGCGTATTGCTCATCGCCTTGCTTAGTGTAGTATTGTGCACAACTACTTAATAAAACTGCAATGGCTATTAATGGTAATATGTATCTATTATTTTTCATTCTTATTCGTTTAAATTCTAATTGCCCTAATGATATAATTGGTTTCTAAATTAAAAGTAACGTGGGTTTCTAACTTTAACTATACGTGAGCCAAAATCATATCCCAACATAAGTTCCAAACTTCCAGAGTTATATTTTCTAATACTGCTAAAATTAAAGTCATAACCAAAGCCCATTCTCAACTCAGGACTAACATTATATCCGAGTATTGCTACTAACCAAGAACTTGTTTTATCCGTTCTGAATGACAAACCTGTACTTAAACCATTTCTAAAAAATGCATTACAGTTTAAATCAACTTGCAATGGCACATTTTTTTGGTATTTAATTAATGTAGATGGCTTTAACATAATGTCGCCACCAATATCGAAAACATAACCTGCAGTAAGCAATACTTGAGTTTTGAAATAATTAAAATCATTTGGATTAGCTATAAATGAAAACGCGTTAGATTCCTTAGCGTACAATGTTGGTAATGATAATCCAGCATAGAACTTTTTGGTGTAGTAATATGCCCCAAAACCAATTTTAGGAGTCCAGAAACCGCCGTTTGTAAATGCAACATCATTTATTGCTTCTAACTTACCACCCTGGTTCCATCCTTGCGTTTTTGAATTATCATAACCCAAATTGACCATACCCGCACTTATTCCAAGTGATAAAGTTCCTTTATCATTTACTTTTAAATGATAAGCATAATTCAATAAAATGTCATTACGCTTAAAACCACCTGTGTTATCGTTTACAAAAGTAAAACCCAAACCCATTGTTTTATTTTTTATTGGTCCGTCAATTCCAAAAACCGAAGTTCTAGGACGCCCATCTCCAAAGCCAATCCATTGATTACGGTGCACCAGAGTAGCACCAGTATAAGGATGCGAACCTGCATAAGCTGGATTAATAAATAATCCATTAAACATGTAGTGACTTAAAAGTGGGTCTTGCTGCGCAAAAGCACCACCGAAGCTTAAAGTACAAATTGCAATGATTGCTAATATATTTTTCATTTCTGCTAATTTACTTTGTTAATAATCCAATTATCGTTTTAAGTCAACATATTTATTTAATGATTCAGATTTTCCGTCAGGGAAAGTAACCACAACATAATATGTTCCTTCTGGCAAAGGCTCGTCATTGTCATTAGTTCCTTTCCATACTTTATCTAAGTTGTTGTAACCTTCTACTGTAAATATTATACCTCCCCAACGATTATATATTCGAACTTTATTATTTGGAAATTTCTCAATTGAACCGATAATGAAAACATCATTATTACCATCACCATTTGGTGAAATACCACTAGGTAATTTGAATTCAAATGGAGCTTTCAATCTAATTGTATCAGAAACTTTACAGCCATATTTGTCATTAACTGTAATAAAATATGTTCCCTCACCCAAAGTATTCAAATCCTCATCTGCAAAGTTAAATGTACCTGTACTATCAGTCCATGCATATGTAAGAGGACTAACACCTCCAGTAGTTGTAATGTCAATACTTCCATCTTTACCTCCAAACTCACTTATGTTGAATTGCGCATTATAGAATTCAGATACTTTGTATGTTAATTCTATAGAAGTTCCTTCAGTAGCTTCGAACCAAGTTGTATCAGAAGTGTTCTTGCAACCATTACTACTTTCAACTCTTACCCAAGCACGCTCAGTTTTGTTGATGGTAATACTTTGAGTTGTTGCACCATTATACCAGAAATTTCCTGTTGATGATGAAGAAGTTAATGTTAAAGTACCATCACAATTCTTCTCACTTGGTGTTGATGTAATAATCGGTTTTGAAACACCTGGTATGTAATTAAATACGTAGTTCGGAGATTTTGCAGAACAACCATTTGCATCGGTAACGACAACATTATAAGATAACGGCCCTTGTGTTTCATTAATAGCAACTGTATCATTAATTGAGAACGGCGTAAGAGAACCATTCAAATACCATTGATTTCCAGTAGAAGAAGCCGACCATAAAATAATGGTTTCACCAGTACAAACAACCGAAGGCTGACTTGCAGTAATTAAAGCCAATGGTGGAATTATTGCATTTACTTTGATTGTATCCGAAATTGCTAAACAACCAAAAGCATCAGTAACTTTTACTACATAATTGCCAGTTTCTTGAACTGTTATTGATTGTGTTGTTTGTCCAAGCGGACTCCAACTGTTGCCAATTGCATAGCTTGAAGTCAATACTACAGAACCTCCTCGACAGAATGATATTGGTCCGTTTGCTGTAATTGTTGGAACTGGTAATGTTGAACCTACATTAACCAAAGTTAATGGTGATGTTGCAGAACAACCTTGAGCATTTGTAACAGTTACAGCAAATGTATCTGAGGCAGATACAGTGTATTGAGTAACATTTGTTGCAAGAACAGTAGTCGTATTTATCCAAGTAATTGTGCTACCAACAGCTACCGAAGGTGTTGATAAAACTACCGAACCACCTGTACAGAATGTTGTAGGTCCACTAGCCGTAATTACTGGAGTAGTTACTGCAGGATTAGCAATAATATTTGAAGTGTTACTTGTTACTGAACCACAATTATTGGTTACCACTACAAAGTAAGAACCACTAGCAGTAACTTGGAAAGTTTGAGTGGTTGAAACACTATTAATAGGATCTAAAACATTAAACCATGAATATGTTGAACCTGTGTTTTGAGCATCTAAAGTTACTGGACCACAACTTGTGATTGTAGACGTTAAACTTATAACAGGTAAAGATACTGAAGTATTTACTAGAGTTGAGGCCGAAGTAGAACAACCCAATGAATTTGTTACCACAACAGTATAAGTATCATTTACAGTTGCTACAATTGAATTGGTATTTGCTGTAAATGCATTATCCAAGGCTCTAGTCCAATCATAAGTTGAAGTTGGAGCTTGTGTACCAGCAGTCAAAGTTGTACCACCACAAGTTGGCGAAGAGTTTCCAACTGCAACAACTGGAATCAAATCAATTGTCACAGCTACTGAATTACTTGTAACTATTCCACAATTTTGAATAACTTTTACAGAATAAGTTCCCGAAGCGTTAACAGTTAATGTTTGGTTAGTTGCCGATGATATATTTCCATTTAAATCTAACCATTGGAATGTTGTTCCTGTTGGGTAAGTGCCAGCATCAAGCGTAATTGCAGAACAACTAGGAGATGGGGCAACTAATACTGGTGCATTTAAAGGTGCATCTATTGTAACATTAACAGTATTTGAAGTTCCTGTGCAACCATTAGCAAAAGTTACAACTACAGAATAAGAACCATTGCTTGTAGTTGACAATGTTTGAGTTGTTGTAGCTGCAGCATCGTTCCATAAGTACGAAGCGCCTGCACCTGCATCTAATATAACAGTGCCACCACATTGGATAACATCTGCACCAATATTTACCGTTGGAACGGTATTGATTGTAACGTTTGCGGTGTTTGAAGTTCCAGAACAACCATTTGCATCAGTAACAACTACTGAATATGCACCAGAATTTGAAACTACCAATGTTTGAGTGGTTGTTGCAGCTAAATCATTCCATAAGTATGAAGCACCAATACCAGCATCCAAAGTAAATGTACCGCCACATTGTGTGTTGCCAGTTCCAATATTTACAACTGGGATTGTATTAATTGTCACATTAACAGTATTTGAAGTTCCTGTGCAACCATTAGCATTAGTTACAACTACTGAATAAGAACCATTACTTGTAGTTGATAAAGTTTGAGTGGTTGTAGCTGCAGCATCGTTCCATAAGAATGAGGCACCTGCACCAGCATTCAATGTAACTGTGCCACCACATTGGGTAACATCTGAGCCAATATTTACCGTAGGAACGGTATTGATTGTAACATTTGCTGTATTTGAAGTTCCAGAACAACCATTTGCATCAGTAACAACTACTGAATATGCACCAGAATTTGAAACTACTAATGTTTGAGTGGTTGTTGCAGCTAAATCATTCCATAAGTATGAAGCACCAATACCAGCATCCAAAGTAAATGTACCGCCACATTGTGTGTTGCCAGTT
>Ga0214921_10003356_pt1 | contig 24589 bp, 22 predicted proteins | sample LL1505_MetaG_FD_177992 | JGI IMG/M metagenome (GOLD analysis project Ga0214921, IMG submission 177992) | Freshwater microbial communities from Lake Lanier, Atlanta, Georgia, United States - LL-1505 | ecosystem: Environmental > Aquatic > Freshwater > Lake | place: USA: Georgia | collected...
CGAATCAAATCGCGGGAAAAATCAGCAAAAACTGCAAAAAAATTAAACAAAAAATTTCTAAAACTTCCAAACCAAATTTTCTGATGCTGAATTTTTTGGGAAATTAGATTTGCGACGGGCTCATTAGGTGGAAACCAATTATTATTTCATTTTCTAGGTTTGGATTGAGATTTTCTTTTGTCATAGTTTAAGACATTTAGGTGTATAGTTATTGAAAGCATTATACTAAATATTGCTTTTGGCATTGCGGTCAGATAATAAATACTGTTTCATAGCTAGTTATAGACAGAAAAAGGACTACTCTATATCTTAGCTATTATTAATCATAAGTTATTTATACTAATATAAACAATAGATAAGATCTATATTATAATAGTATAACTACTATTAATCAATAGAAAATTTAATATTTTAATGAATAAAGTAATAATTACTTACAAACAATGTCGTGCAGCTAGGGAATTATTAGGCTGGAAACAAAACGATTTATCAGAAAAATCAACAATATCCGCTGGCACAATAGCAGATTTTGAAAGAGGGGTTAGAGAATTAAGAGTTTCTACATTGGAAAAGTTAATTGCCACCTTTGAAAAAGCTGGAATCAGATTCGAAAATAATAGCGCAAAATACAGCGTTGAACTGCTAAAATAATAAAAAATGTTTGAACAAACCTTTAAAAATATAGATAATATTTTGCATAAAGATGCTGGCTGCGGTAGCGAGCTGGATTATGTGGAACAAACTTCTTGGCTATTATTTCTTAGATATTTAGATGATTTAGAAAATGACAGAAAAACCACCGCAGAACTAACTGGTAAAAAATTCAAATCTATTATTGATTCAGAATTTAAGTGGAGCATTTGGGCAATGCCGCTTGGAGAAGATGGAAAATTAGATCATCACAAAGCTTTAACTGGCGATGATTTGATAGATTTTGTTGATCAAAAATTATTTCCTTATTTCAAGAAATTCAAAGCAAATGCCCCAAGCCCTAATACAATTGAATATAAAATTGGTGAAATATTTTCTGAACTTAAAAACAGAATTCAAAGCGGTTACAACCTAAGAGAAGTTATAAACTTAATTGATAAGTTGAATTTTCGTACCGCAAAAGAAAAGCATGAAATGAGCCATCTTTACGAGGCTAAAATTCAGAATATGGGAAATGCTGGCAGAAATGGTGGAGAATATTACACACCTCGCCCACTAATTAAAACCATCATCAAAGTTGTTAACCCTAAAATTGGTGACAAAATTTATGATGCAGCAGTTGGATCAGCTGGGTTTTTATGTGAAGCATTTGAATATTTAAATAACAAAAATCTATCAACCAAAGATAGCGAAATCTTACAAAATGAAACCTTTTTTGGAAAAGAGAAAAAAGCCTTAGCCTATATTATTGGCATTATGAATATGATTTTGCATGGCGTGAAAGCCCCAAACATAATTCACACCAACAGCTTGTCAGAAGTTATAAATGACATTACCCCTTCTTATGATGTGGTTTTGGCAAACCCACCTTTTGGCGGAAAAGAAAGAGCAGAAGTTCAACAAAACTTTCCAATTAAAACTTCTGAAACTGCATTTTTATTTTTACAACATTTTATCAAAAGCTTAAAAGCTGGCGGTAAAGCTGGCATTGTTATTAAAAACACTTTTTTAAGTAACAGCGACAATGCTTCTGTTTCGCTTAGAAAAAAGATTCTAGAAGAATGCAATTTACACACAATTCTTGATTTACCTGGTGGAACTTTTACAGGGGCTGGCGTTAAAACTGTGATTTTGTTTTTTGAAAAAGGCGAAGCCACAAGAGATGTTTGGTATTATCAATTAAATTTGGATAGAAATTTAGGCAAAACCAATCCTTTGAATGAAAGTGATTTGGCTGATTTTATTAAACTGCAAAAAAATAGAGAGTTGAGCAATAATTCTTGGATTGTGAACTTAAGAGATATTAACCAAAACACTTTTGATTTATCAGTTAAAAACCCTAATAAAAAAGATGAAACCGCTTTGAAGTCACCAAAAGAGATTTTGGAAGAGATGAAAGCCTTAGATAATGAAAGTGATAAGATTTTAAATGAAATTTTAGGAATCTTATGAAGAAAGGCTGGGAAGTTAAGAACCTTGAGAAATGCATTAATAAGACAACCTACGCCAACAAGATTCAACGCAAAAATTTTCTTGAAAAAGGTAATTATCCAATTGTTTCACAAGAAAAAGAGATCATCAATGGCTATTGGGACAATCCAAAAGATTTATTTAAAATCAAAGAGCCAGTTATAGCATTTGGAGATCATACACGGATCATAAAATATATTGATTTTGATTTTGTTCTGGGAGCTGATGGGGTTAAGGTATTGCAGCCAAATGAAGTTATTAATTCCAAATATCTATATTATTATTTAAAAAATATTGATTTAGGAAATCTAGGTTATGCAAGGCATTATAGAATTCTAAAAGAGAAAAATATTTATTTTCCTACATCCATAGAAGAGCAAAAACGAATAGTGGCGATTTTGGATAAAGCTTTTGCAGCAATTGACAAAGCCAAAGAAAACGCTCAAAAGAATTTAAAAAATGCCAAAGAGCTTTTTGAAAGCTATTTGCAAGAAGTTTTTGAAAATAAAGGTTCTGATTGGGAAGAAAAAACCATTCAAAAGGTTGCCAAAGTTATCAACGGCTTTGCATTTGCGAGTAAAGATTTTAATCCTACAAATACAGTCAAATCAATTAAAATTACAAATGTTGGAGTAAAAGAGTTTGTCGAAGAGATGAATAATTACTTGCCTGAGAAATTTAAAGAAACCTTAAAAGAAGTTAAGGTAAAAGAGGGGAATATTGTTATAGCATTAACAAGAACAATTATTGCAGCTGGTTTAAAAGTTGCTGTAATTCCAGCAAGTTACGATGGCGCACTCCTAAATCAGAGAGTTGCCGCTATAGCTACAGATGGAAATGTTATCAACCAAAGGTATTTATATAACTTCCTAATAACTGATGTGGTTAAAAAGTATGTCTTAAATCATGTTAACATCTTGATGCAGCCAAATCTTTCAATCAATGATTTAAAAAATTTATTAGTTCCTTGTCCTTCATTAAAAAAACAAAACGAAATAGTACAAAAACTAGATCAGCTACAAGAAAAAACCAAAGCTCTAGAAACCATCTACCAACAAAAACTAGCCAACCTAGAAGAACTAAAAAAATCAATTTTACAAAAAGCCTTTAATGGTGAATTATCAAATAATGCTAATCTGGTATGATAGAAAATAAAAATATAGATAAAAAATCGTTACGATTTCTAGTAACAAAGAAAGTGGATTGGGATGAGTTGGCTAAAGATTGCGTTGCTTTTGCTAATGCTCAGGGTGGTTCTATTTTTATTGGCATAGAAGATAATGATTCTTCGCCTCCAAAGAATCAAAAAATTCTTGATAAAAATTTACCAGATGTAATTCATAAAAATATTTCTCAAAGAACCATAAATGTTGGGCTGCTTATCGCAATTGAGGTAGCGCAAAATGGTGCAGAATATATCAAAATCGAAGTTATTAGAAATGCTCAAACCATAGCCGCGACCAGTAATGGCAGATATTATGTTCGAGTTGCTGATAGCTGCCAACCAATTCCGCCAGATGAAATGGCTAGATTAGCGGCAGATAAAAATGCCTTTATTTGGGAAGAACAAACAACCAAAAAGGTTAGAATATCTTTTATTGATGATAAAAAGAAGAGAGATTTTATTAAAGATATTAAACAATCATCAAGGGTTAGTAATTTTATAAAAGAAATGACCGATGAGGAGATTCTAAATTATTATTTTTTTCAAAAAGGAGAATATTTAACAAATCTAGGAATCTTATGGATTGGTAAAAGAGAAAATAGGGCTTTTTTACTATACCCTCCAGCCATACAAGTTATTAGATATAATAATAATGACGAGAAAGTGTGGAAACTAACTTTAGATGACTATTCCTTAAGCCCAAAGGAATTGCTTGAAAGAGTGGAGAGTGATGTTCCAGATTGGCAAGAAAGCAGTGAAATATCAGAGGGTTTGTTTCGCAAAAATATTCCATTTTTCCCAATGGAGGTTGTTAGGGAGCTTGTAGTTAATGCTTTAGTTCATCGTACTTATACAACTCGTGGAGATATTTTTATAAATATATTTCCCGACCGATTAGAAGTGCATAGTCCAGGTAGGCTGCCTTATGGCGTTACTCCTCAAAATATACTTAGTCAGTCTATTAGAAGAAATGAACATTTATCAAAAATCTTCTTTGACTTGGAACTGATGGAAAAAGAAGGAAGTGGTTACGATTTAGTCTACGCAAAATTATTGGGCTCTGGAAGGTCTATTCCTAAAGTAGAGGAGATTGATGAAAGAGTTAAAGTGACTGTGAAAAAACAATTTATAAGTAAGGAAGTGGTAAGATTGATGGACAAAGCTGCTTCCGAATTTCACTTGAAGCAAAAAGAAGTGATATCTCTTGGACTAATTTCTCAACAGCAGTCTTTTAGCTCTTCCGAGCTTCTAACAATTCTTAATCAAAGTGAAGATGTGGGGTTAAGAAATTGGCTTGGTAAATTGCTAGAATATGAGTTAATTAAAAAAACTGGAAAAGGCAAAGGTACTCAATACTCAATTAATCCAGAATTTATAAGAAAGATTAATTTTAAGGGAAAAACCACCTTAAAGAATATTGAAGACCATAGATTGGAAGAGTTGATTTATAAGGATCTTACGGATTATCCATTAAGTTCTTTTAGCGATATTCATAAAAGAATAGGAGATGAAATAAATCAATTTAAAATAAAGCGTATAATTAAAGCTATGGTTGAAGGAAATAAAATTCTAATGACTGGGAAGCTAAAATGGGCAAAATATTCTATAAAGTAAAGTTTGTAAGAAAACTGGTAAATGCTTTATAGAAAATGCTTTATATAGCATAAAATCTTATGTAATGGTCATGTGATAGATATATTAGATTATAGCTTGGATCCTAATAAAATAAGGATTTTGTTATGTAATGGTCATGTGATAAATGATTAAATATTCTATTGAGCAAAAGGTGTAAGAAAATTGAAAAATACCTAATAAAAACTCAATAGAAACTTATTTGATGGTTATTTGATATATTGTTGGAAATTTCCATTGAGAAGCTGATTTGTAAGGCTTTCTTATTTGATGGTTATTTGATAAATGAATAAAAACTATTATGAATGAAGCAGAAACCAGAGCAGAATTAATTGACCCAAGGCTTAAAGAATGTGGCTGGGGTGTTGTGGAAGGCTCTAAGGTTTTGCGTGAAAGAAATGTTTGTAAAATTACTGATGGCAAAATTGAAAGATCTGGAGCAAGGGGAAAGCCTTTAATTGCCGACTATATTCTTGTTTATAAAGGCATTAAATTAGCTGTTATTGAGGCTAAAAGTGATGAATTAGGAGTTGGTGAAGGTGTGGCGCAGGCTAAATTATATGCTGATAAATTAAAGTTAGATACCACCTACTCATCCAATGGAAAAGAAATTTATCAAATTTGCATGAAAACTGGCGAGGAAGGCTTAGTTAAAGGCTTCCTTTCACCAATTGAGCTTTGGAATAAAACATTTCCAGAACAAAATAATTGGCGAGAAACATTCGCTAATATTCCATTTGAAGATAAAGGTGGTGCATGGCAACTTCGCTATTATCAAGAAATTGCTGTTAAAAACACTTTAGAAGCTGTTGCAAATGGTCGAACAAGAATTTTACTAACTCTTGCAACTGGAACAGGGAAAACCGCTATTTCCTTTCAAATAGCTTGGAAGCTATTTCAATCTCGCTGGAATTTAAAGAAAGACGGAGCGAGAAGACCTAGAATTTTATTTTTAGCAGATAGAAATGTTTTGGCAGATCAAGCTTTTAACTCATTTTCAGCATTTGATGAAGATGCTCTTAAAAGAATCAAACCAAGTGAAATAAAGAAAGATGGTTATGTGCCAACCAATGGCAGTATTTTCTTTACAATCTTTCAAACCTTTATGAGTGGTTTTGATGAAGAAAAAAAGCCAGAACCTTATTTTGGACAATATCCTAAAGACTTTTTTGATTTTATTATTATTGATGAATGCCATAGAGGCGGAGCAAATGACGAAGGTAATTGGCGAGCTATTTTAGAATATTTTTCGCCAGCTGTTCAGCTTGGCTTAACTGCTACACCAAAAAGGAAAGATAATATTGATACCTATAAATATTTTGGTGATCCAGTTTATATTTATTCTCTAAAAGAAGGAATCAATGATGGCTTTCTTACGCCGTTTAAAATCAAAAGAATCAAAACAACTTTAGATGATTATATTTATACAAATGATGATCAGATTATTGAAGGCGAAATTGAAGAAGGAAGAGTTTATAAAGAGCCTGATTTTAATAGAATTATTGAAATAAAAGAAAGAGAAGCAAAAAGAGTTAAAATATTTATGGATGATGCCAGTCAAAACGAAAAGACGATCATCTTTTGCGCTACTCAAGATCATGCTGCAGCTGTTCGTGACCTAGTGAATCAATATAAAAAGAGCAAGAATCCTAATTATTGTGTACGCGTTACCGCAAATGACGGGGAAATTGGTGAACAATTTTTGAGAGAATTTCAAGATAATGAAAAAACTATCCCAACCATTCTTACAACCTCACAAAAACTATCAACTGGCGTTGATGCTAGAAATATTCGTAATATTGTTTTGATGAGACCAATAAATTCAATGATTGAATTTAAGCAGATTGTTGGAAGAGGAACAAGGCTTTTTGATGGTAAATATTTCTTTACAATCTATGACTTTGTAGATGCTTATCATCATTTTGCAGATCCAGAGTGGGATGGCGAACCATTGGATATTGAATCACCTATATTAGATCCAAATGACAAGCCAGAACCAGCCATCAATACCAAAGATCAAGATAATAATGATGGAGAAGAAAAAGAAAAAAAGAAGCGCCTTAAAATTAAACTCAAAGATGGCAAAGAAAGAGAAATACAACACATGATAGCAACTTCATTTTGGAGTATTGATGGTAAGCCAATTAGCTCACAGGAATTTATGAATAATTTATTTGGCAAAATGCCAGATTTATTTAGAAATGAAGATGAGTTAAGAGAGGTTTGGAGTAAACCTGATACAAGAAAAGCTTTATTAGAAAAGTTAGACGAAGAAGGTTTTGGAAAAGATAATCTAAAAACACTTCAAAAACTAATTGATGCTGAAAAAAGTGATCTATTTGATGTTTTGGAATATGTATTTAACTCAAACCAACCAATAACAAGAAATGATAGAGTTAAGTTGGCAAAGAATAATATTTTTGTAAATCTTAATGATAAAGAGGCTGAATTTATTGATTTTGTTTTAAGTAAATATATCGAAACTGGGGTTGAAGAGCTTGATCAAGATAAACTACCAATCTTACTTACTAACAAATATCAATCTTTGGAAGATGCTAAAAACATTTTAGGAGATCCAAATAAAATAAGTTTGATGTTTGTTGATTTTCAGAAATATCTTTATCAGAAATAGTTAAAAAATAATTCTGGGGGTAAAAATGGGGGTATATTTAATTTTTATAAAATCATAAATCCTTTATTTATAAGTCTCTAAATCCTACAATGTGGCTGTCGTCACTCGCCAGACTCCTGTCTGGCGGAATCCACAAATGTCCAGCAAGCCTTGCAAAAAAATCTCTCGCAGAAATTCTCAATCACCAAATTCTAACTTAAAATCTTCTTGGTTAAAATATCTTTCACCTTATCAATATTCTGCTCAACCTCCTCTATTTGACCTAAAATACTGACAGATTGTTCAACGGAAAAACTTTCGTAAAATTTATTAAAACAATCGTTAAAATATTTCAGATCTTCGACTAATTGGCGCCTCCAAAAATCTTCCCAATCCCAACTCCGCTCTAAATCCAAAACTCTTTACTCCAAACCCTTGATTTATCTGCGTTCGCAAGAAATTAGTCGTTGTGTTTTATCAGTTTATTTATTAATTTGTTTCGGTAGCTAGTCTAAGAGCAAGGCAGCTTTAAGGCTGGTTTCTGGCACATAAAAACAACAACAAAACTTACACAAAACAAATGCTAAACCAACTCGGATTCTTCGATTTAGTGGATAGAGCCAACAAACTAACAAAACTAGGTGATCCCTTGGTTTCTCTCAACCGCAACATCGATTGGGAAGGCTTTCGCTTAGACCTTAACAACCTTCCGTCAGGCTGTTAAAAAATCTTGTGTCCACTATTTCCAAATCTCTCTAAAAACAAAACTTATTGATTGACCATTAAATCCATTGTAGCGTTAGCGAAAATGGATTTAATGACACATACTTGGCGGCCATTTGTTAGCTTTAACTGCATTGCAAGCAGATGCTGTCAAATGGTTATAAGATCACTAAAATCTAAACCTGTTTTTTAACTTGAGAAAATTCTTTTAGGCAAAAGCCCAGACATTCAATCATTCTTGATCATTTGTTGTACAATCTTTGCTGGCATAATAAAAACTCCTTTGGTTGATATGGAGTTTGGAGTTTGGGATGGCAACTGTTTTAAGTCAATCTATTGGGTGGTTGGGAGTGGGAAATGGTATTACTCTCTATTGACGCCCCGCACCCCAAGTTTGTCACCCCCCTCACTTGTTGCGGGGTCCATCTTGTCACGATTAATATATTCAAAAATACTTAAAAATTAAAACTAACAGTCTGCACCAAATCAGGATGCAAACTAAAAGCCACTGGACAAGTGTGAGCAGCTTCTCTCAATATCTCTTTTTGCTTCTCATCAAAATTATTTTTTGGAAAATTGAATTCAATCATTATCTCAGAAACTCTTCTGGGATTTATTGCCATAATTTTTGTAACAGAACAGTCAATACCATCAATATTTAAGCCATGTTTGTTAGCATTAATTCCCATCACTGTGATCATACAAGTTGCTAAAGCTGTTGCTAATAAATCAGTTGGTGAGAATGCCTGACCTTTGCCATTATTGTCCAGTGGCGCATCGGTAATTAAAGAATTATTTGATTTTAAGTGAACAGATTCAGTTCTTAATTCGCCCAAATATTTAGTTTTTATTGTTACTGACATATGAATTTTAATAAAATTAATGATAAAGAATTAACATCAATATTCCCAAAGCAGTTAGAAAAATTCCAACAGCTTCATTGGTTTTGTGTTTCTCTTTTAGAATAAAATGTGAAATCGCAATAGCAATAATAAGCTCCATTTGACCAACCACCTTCACATAAACAACCTCCCCTAAACTAAAAGCCGCAAACCAACACACAGAACCTGAAAAACTCAAAATTGTAGTTTTAAAAAATGCCACTTTATTCTCTAATGAAAATAAGCTGTTGAGATCTTTTATTAAGCGTTTTTGATAAGATTTTGTTACTAGAAATAAAATATTTTGAAAAGAAATTACCCACATCAACACCACCATTCCCGCCTTCAAACCTTGATATCCCAAAGGAATTAATTCGCTTGAAGCGAATTTTAAATTAAATGCTGATATTGAAAAAGATAATCCTGATAAAAGCCCATATAAAGCCGCTTTATTGCGTAATGATTGAACAAATCCCGTAATTCCACTATTAAATACCAATCCAGACATTGTAATTACACCAGCCGTTACAATCATAATTGAGATTACCCCCATATACGATATATTCTGATGAAAGAATAAAAATCCAATAATCATGGTTTGTAAAACCTCTGTTTTAAAGAAGGTAATGCCAATGCTAAAGTTTTTTGATTGAAATGTTTTTAGTAAAAAAACATTTCCTGCAACCTGAAAACACGCTGTGATAAGGCAGTAAATGACGAATGATTTACTAACCGCAAAAAAGGTGAAATAAACAACAACTAAAGCAAATGGCAGAGGTAAAATGAATCTTGACCAAGAAACGGTAAAAGCATCTAATTTTTTATTAAGATGTTTTTGTTCAAGATTTCTAAAAGATTGTAATATTGTGGCAGCAATTGTGTAGAGGACCCATGACATTTAGGATGGTGAAAAGTGATTTTAATTTATGATTAATTTTAGGTAAGATCTTGTGAAAATTACCCCCAACTCCTCCTTAATAAGCAGGGGTCAAGGGAGATACTCATCACGCATTCAATATACACAGTTTACTGACAAGCCAAACACTCATCATACTTATTTTCTGGAACAATCTCTTTACCCTTCTCACCTTCAACAGCTTTCAAATCAACCTTAAACATCGCGTCATTAGTAACTTTATTAGAAACCTTATCCGCTCTTTGAATTGAAGTTGAACGACAATAATACAAACTCTTCAAACCTTTCTGCCATGCTCTAAAATGAGATTCGTGAAGTTCTTTTTTAGAAACATCTCCCGGCATGAATAAATTTAAGCTTTGCGCTTGGCAAATATATTCTTGGCGTTCTGCTGAAAGATCAATCATCCATCTTTGATCAATTTCTTGAGCAGTTTTGAAAACTAATTTTTCATGCTCATCTAAGAAATCTAAATGCTGCACTGAACCTTCATTTATGGTAATTGAAGACCAAATATCTTCAGTATTTCTACCTTTTGATTCCAATAATTTAACTAAGTTTTTATTTCTAACATTAAAAGAACCAGTAAGAGTTTTTTGAGTGAAAGAATTAGCGGCAAATGGCTCAATTCCAGGTGAAGAATTATTAGCAATAATTGAAATTGAAGCAGTTGGTGCAATTGCTAATTTACAAGAGAACCTTTCCATAACTCCAACTTCAGCAGCGTCAGGGCAAGCGCCTCTTTCCTTGGCTAATTTCACAGAAGCCTGATCAACTTCTTGTTTAATTTTTTGGAATATTTTTTTATTCCAAACTTTACTCATAGCTGATTCCATTGGTACATTCTTAATCTGTAAGAAAGAATGAAAACCCATCACGCCAAGTCCAACGCTTCTTTCGCGCATTGCTGAATAAGCAGCTTTTTTCATTGATTCAGGGGCTTTATCAATAAAATCTTGCAATACATTATCCAAAAATCTCATCACATCTTCAATAATTTCAGGATTATCTTTCCATTCATCATAATATTCTAAATTCAGAGAAGACAAACAACAAACTGCTGTGCGATCATTACCAAGATGATCAATTCCTGTTGGCAAAGTAATTTCGCTACATAAGTTAGAAGTCTTAACCTTCAAACCTAATTTTTTGTGATGTTCAGGAATTGCTTTATTTACTGCATCAATGAATAAAATGTAAGGCTCGCCAGTTTCAATTCTGGTGGTCAAAAGCTTAATCCATAAAGCTCTGGCTTTAACTTTTTCAATAACTTTTCCAGTATAAGGGCTTTTGAGTTCAAAATCTCCATCTCTCTCTACAGCTTTCATAAATTCATCAGTAACCGAAATGCCGTGATGTAAATTAAGAGAGCGACGATTTGGGTCTCCTCCAACTGGTCTTCTAATATCAATAAATTCTTCAATTTCAGGATGATCAATTTGTAAATAAACCGCTGCTGAACCGCGTCTTAAACTGCCTTGGGAAATTGCTAAAGTTTGTGAATCCATAACTTTAATAAATGGCACAATACCAGAGGTTTTGCCATTGCCGCGCACCGCTTCACCAATTGGGCGCACATTGCCCCAATAACTACCAATTCCGCCACCCTTTGATGCCAACCAGACATTCTCATTCCATAAATTAACAATACCTTCCAAAGAATCAGAAGATTCATTCAAAAAACAAGAAATTGGCAAACCGCGATCTGTACCACCATTGCTTAAAATTGGAGTTGCCGGCATAAACCATAAATTAGAGATGTAACCATAAAGGCGAGTAGCGTGAGCTTGATCATCAGCATAAAAACAAGCAACTCGCGCAAATAAATCTTGGTAAGACTCATCAGGTAATAGATAACGATCTTTTAAAACCGCCTTTCCAAAAACGCTTAATCTCTCATCTTTCTTATTATCAACCGTGATTGAAATTTTTTTATTTGGAGCTTTTTTATCAGCCATTTTTTTGGATGATTTTAAGTTATTTATTTCTGATTTTTTTTTCATTTTGTTTAAAAACTTTCTTGACTTTTTATAATTTTGGTAAAATCGATTTTTACTATATTTAGTGGAAAATTCAGTTTCTCATCTACTACATATAGTTTTTCTGCAGGAGTTTTAGTTTTGTGAATTTTAATTGTCTACGAATAATTTTAGGTATTTTTTGGACTCAATATTGGCGCTGATAGCAAGTCTTTTTTTATTTTTTTGTATATTTTTTTAGTCTGCATCTTTGCGGTAAAAAATTTGGTAAGTATAAAAAAGCTGCCATGTTGAAAGTAGCTAAGCATCTCATTAGACTGGAAGAAATCATTCGCTTTGCTTAGGGATGAAAAGCTCTAGAACACATCCAACAACTTCATAATTCCCCTCGCCTTATTAAAAATTTCCTCCAACTCTTTCTTCTCATCAGAATCAAAAGTTATCGCCCCACCAACCTGAAATTCAAAATCATCATCACGACAAATTAATGTACGAATTACCACCGACAAATTAACCAAATCATTACCAATAAAACCAATCGCTCCACTATAAACTCCACGATTCAGACCCTCCTTACGCGCCGCCACTTCCATAGCTTTTATTTTTGGAGCCCCCGTCATTGACCCCGCAGGAAAACAAGCTTTTATCACATCGGTCATAGCAAAATTATCTTCAACTTTACCACTAACCTCTGAAGACATGTGATGAACGGTTTTATAACTAGTAACATCAAAAAGCTTTTTCACCTCAACAGTTCCAGCCTCACAAACTCTTGATAAATCATTTCTAACCAAATCAACAATCATAAGGTTTTCTGCTCTTTCTTTGGTGCTATTTTTTAATTCTAATTTATTTTTCTGATCCTGTTTTTCATCATCAGATCTTGGCATCGTACCTTTTATTGGACGCGATTTAACAATTCCTTTATTATTAATTGTTAAAAATAATTCTGGACTTGCTGAAATAATATAATTTTTTTTCAGTGATAAAAATGCTGCATAATTAGCAGGACTAATTTTGCAAAGCCTTGAAAATAAAGAAAAGTAAGATGATGATTTTTTATCTATATTTAATTTTCCAAAAAATTTTCTAGTTAAATTAGTTTGATAAAAATTCCCTTCAGAAATCATTTTTTTAATATCAGAAATTTCTTCCAAATAAGTTTCATCAGAAAAATTTGATTGAAATTCTCTAGATTTAATTTCTTTCTGAATTTTCTTCTTAAGCCTATATTTTAAAGCTTTCTCAAGATTTTCTTGATCATCAAAAAATGCCATTAATTTCTTTTTCTTATGATCAAATTGCAAAATAACCGAAAAATTTATCAGCCAAATTTTTGGTAAATTTATGTAAGATTTTTGAGTTTTTGGCAAGTCTTCAAATTGCTGTCCAAGCTCATAAGATAAGTATCCAAACCATATTTTATGGTCTTTTGTAACAGCTGCAATTTCAGAAAAATTCTCAGAAATAATTTCTTCTTTAGGAAATAGTGCAATATAAGAAAATGAATTATCAACCTTTTCACTTAAAGCTGAATATAGGAAAATCCAGCTTTCATCGCCATAATTGTCAGAGATTTTTTTAGCAAAATTTAAAGGATTTTGCCATTTTAGAGTTTGTTCTTGGAATTTATTTGATAAATTTAACAATTTTTAATCCAAATTTTCTTTAGCTGAAGAGAGCTTTGTTTTATAAACCGCATGATATTTTCCACCATTTTGTTCTTCAAATATTTCAAAAAATTCTCTAAACCTTTCTTCGGTTTTAAAAATAACTTTTGGGTTTTTATCTTTTTTATCAACTAAATACAAATCCCATAAATCAAACTTTTTATGACCATCTTTAAAGGCAATATCCATCTTCACCTCACTATCAAAAATCACCTGAACCACAGTTGCTTTCCATTTATTTTTTGATTTTTGCATAATTGCGGTAAAAGAAGTGACATTAGCAAAATCAGGCCCCAATTCATCATCACCGCTATCTCGCAAAAGATATAAATTGAAAACCAAAGTTAGAGGATTGGATTTTACTTTAAAAAGATATGTCGTAGAAAGGCTATCAATAGTGCTTTGATCAATTTGATGGCTTAGAAAAAACTTCTCAATTTTTTTAATAAGATCAGGATATTTCTTAAAATCTTCCTTCCATGAAACAGCATAATTATGGCTATCAGCCGATATTAAATGCATTTCTTCTCTCAAAGAATTATTATCATATTTAAATAATTTCTGCCATTTTGCAATATAATTTCTATCTACAATTTTATTTTTAGAAAAAAACTTCAGGCGATTAGCCGTTACAGATCCAATGTTTTTCTCGCTGGAATCATCTAAATAATTTTTTTGCAAAAATTCTTCTAACTTTTCCTCTGAAATAATTGATGATTTTTTAGTGGCTAATTTTTGTAATTCTTTATCATCTTTTAACCTCTCACTAGAATATTGCAAAGCTGATATATTTGAACCAATAGCAATTTTCACCAACTCTTTATTATCTTTGATCTTCTCTGGAGCGTCCGCTAAATATAAACCATTATCAGTCAAAGCCATTTTTGCCAATTCTGGAATTTCTTTTAAACGATTTGAGGCAAAGATATAATTTTTATAATCAACCTCAATCATCTTGCTCATGAACAGCTTATTATCTAACAGCTTAGGATCTGCATATTGCAAAGCTTCGCGATTTAGATAAGTAGATAATTTCATAAATTCCTCATCCACAAGCAATTGCGGCGAAATATATTTTAAAATTTCTGGATTAGTTTTGACAAAACGATAAATAAAATTCTCATCTTCTATGAGAATATCTGCAGCATATTGGAATTGTGACGAGTCTATTAAAGCAGCTTGAAAAATTAATTTGCGATTTGACTTTAAGCAATCATTTAAACTGCTAATGGCTTCTGGATCTTTCTTTTTTACTTCTGCCAAAATTTTATCCATAACATCATTTTCTACAGAACAATCTTCGCTGACAAAAATTTTATTATAACCTTCTGGAATTGCGTAAGATGTGGTGCTAAAAGATGTAAAAAGAATATTTAGAGCTATGGTTAACAACCACTTTGCACGCTGATTTTTGATTGTAAATTTTTGGCGCATTTTTGGCTAAATATGGGATAAAAATAATTAGCTAACAGTTTCTAACCTTTCATCGATGAAATACTCTTAATCTCAATAGTATGACGATTTTGGAAATAAATCACCAGAATAGCCAATCCAATTGCAGCTTCTGCACCTGCTACAGTTAAAACAAAAATAGCAAAAATTTGCCCAACTAAATCATGCAAAAAAGCTGAAAAAGCCACGAAATTAATATTCACCGCCAAAAGCATAAGCTCAATTGACATTAAAAGTGAAATAATATTTTTACGATTCAAAAACATTCCACTAACACCAATAGAAAATAAAATTGCCGAAAGAATAACAAAATTATTGAGATTTAAATTAGCTAGATTGTTCATAGATTGATTCCCACTCCTGATTTAACTTTAACGATTTCCATTGAGTTTTCTTTATTTCTGAAAACTTGATCGCTGATTTTTTGTTTTCTAATGAAACGAGTTTCTTCTTTTAGAGTTAGTACAATAGCACCAATCATTGCTACAAAAAGTATGGCACCAGAAATTTGGAAAGGTAAGATGAAGTCTGTGTAAAGCACATCACCAATAGCGTTAATATTATGAACTTCTTTTGGAGTTGGGAAAAGAATTTTAGTCTCATAATATTTAGCGCCAGAAAATTTTATAATCATAAAAAATTCCGCAAACATTACTAAAGAAATCAGAATTAACAAAGGAAGATGTCTGTTGATTTCGCCTTTGATTTTTTGGCTATCAACATCAAGCATCATCACCACAAACAAGAACAAAACCGCAATCGCCCCTACATAAACAACTATTAGCAACATTGCCATAAATTCTGCACCAAGTATGATAAAAAGCGCCGCCGCATTTAAAAAAGCCAACACTAAAAACATTACCGCGTGAACTGTATTTCTAGCACTAATAACCGTAACAGCCGAAGCTATTAGGACGAATGAGAAAAGATAAAAAAGAATTTCTATAAATGTCATAATTAAAATAGTTATCTATTAGCAATATCAAGTTCGATATTTTTACTTAAAGCATATTCAAAACGATCGCCATTACTTAAAAGTTTTTCTTTATCGTAATAAAGTTCTTCGCGAGTTTCAGTGGCAAATTCAAAATTAGGACCTTCAACAATTGCATCAACTGGACAAGCTTCTTGGCAGAAACCACAATAAATGCATTTTAACATATCAATATCATATTTGGTGGTTCTTCTGCTTCCATCAGCTCTTTCTTCAGCTTCAATTGTAATTGCTTGCGCTGGGCAAATTGCTTCACAAAGCTTACAAGCAATACATCTTTCTTCGCCATTAGCATAACGACGCAAAGCGTGTTCACCACGAAATCTAGGACTTAAAGGACCTTTTTCATAAGGATAATTTATAGTAACTTTTGGCTTAAAGAAATATTTTAAAGTCAAAGCGTGACCAATAAAAATCTCTTTTAGAAAAAGTGAAAATGCGGTTTTAAAAATATACATTTTTTATAATTTAATTTTTTATTGCATTTACTTGTCATTCCCGCTTACGCAGCAATAACAAACAACAGAATGTTATGAATAAACAATAATAGCTGCGCTACCTACAACCCAAATTAAAGAAATAGGTAAAAATACTTTCCAACCTAAACGCATCAATTGATCATAACGATATCTTGGCAAAGTTGCGCGAACCCAAATAAAACAGAAAAGCAAAATAAATATTTTTGCCATTAACCAAATTGGACCAGGAATTGCATTTAATATTGCAATGTCAAAAGGCGGCAACCAACCACCTAAAAACAGAATTGAGGCAAAAGCTGAAATTAAAATCATATTAGCATATTCACCAAGGAAGAACATTGAAAATGGCATTGAACTATATTCCACATTATAACCAGCAACAAGCTCAGATTCAGCTTCTGGAAGGTCAAAAGGTAAACGATTTGTTTCTGCCAAAGCTGAAACAAAAAACACCACAAACATTGGAAAAAGTGGCAAAACAAACCATCTTTCTTCTTGCGCCAAAACAATTTCGCTAAGATTTAAAGAGCCAGTCCATAAAATAACCGAAACAATCACCAAACCTATTGAAACTTCATAAGAAATCATTTGCGCTGAAGAGCGAATTGCTCCAAGAAAAGCATATTTAGAGTTACTTGCCCAACCCGCAATTATAATACCGTAAACACCAAGAGAAGAAGTTGCCAAAAGATAAGTAACACCAACATTAATATCAGAAATAACAAACTTTTCGCTAAAAGGAATTACTGCCCAACCAATTAAAGCCAAAACAAAGGTAATAACTGGCGCAAGTAGGAATAATATTTTATTAGCATTTGCTGGAATAATAACTTCTTTAAACATCAATTTCACACCATCAGCAAGCGGCTGTAATAAACCAAAAGGGCCCACAACATTTGGACCTTTTCTAAGTTGCATTGCTCCAATAACTTTTCTTTCCATTAAAGTTAAATAGGCAATTGCACCAACAAGAGGCAAAACCACCAACAAAATATTACCAACAATTGGTAAAACTGTTGACAGAATTACAGGCAAAATAACATCGTTAAACTGTTTTAGAAACTGCTCCATTTTACTGATTTTTTACTGATTTAAGGTATAGACTAAATATAGGCGAAAATTTTTGTGAGTTTATTTTTCATTTTGAGAATGTCAACAGACTCTAGCTGATTGACCACACATTAAGATAAATCAATTAACCACAAGCGTTGGCATATTTAAGAAATATTCAAGAGTTTTAAATATTCCCACACCAATAATTCCACTAATTATTCCACATACCAAATCATCCAACATAACTCCAACACCACCTTTCATATTTCTATCTATGGTACCAATTATTGATGGTTTTGCTATATCAAGAAGTCTAAACAAAAGAAAACAGAAACTGACATGCGAAATAATAATTAAAAAATTAATACGAGCATTATCTATGATAAAATAATAAGGCTTAATAAATGGGTAAGTTATTGATAAAGCAACTATCTGCCCCATTACCTCATCTAAAACAATAGAAGGATCATCTTCAGTACCAGTAACTTTAGAATAAATTGGCACAATAAAAACTCCATAAATAAACATGATCAATGCGATCACAGTCCACATAACAGTTTCAGCAAATATTGATATTTGCTTTAAAAAGAAAAAGTAACTCACCATAAGCCAAAGGCAAGTTGTAATAAGACTGGTAAATGTTCCCGGTCCATATTTCCATTTACCACAACCAAAAAATGTTAAAATAACTTTATGATAATTCATTGAATCTTTACTAATTTTTCCTATTGTCATTATATGTTTTAAATATCTGTCTCTTAATTTTAAGGCTCTTTTTAAAGCAATTTGATGCGGTTTATGATATTTATAAACAGCGGTATTTTGTGTTTTTTCTGTCATATTATTGGTTAAAAGTTTTCAGAACTTCCAAATAGGTTTGCTGTAATTTAAAAATATCTTCTAAAGAAGCAAATTCATTAATTTGATGTGCGGTTTTGTTAATTAGACCAAATTCTACAACTTCCGCATAATCTTTGATAAATCTAGCGTCAGAAGTTCCTCCACTTGTACTTAAAACAGGTTTGTTTCCACAAATTTTTTTAATCGCATTGGTTAAAGTTTGAGCTAATAATTTTGGAATACTCAAAAAAGATTCGCCACTAGTTTTGTAAGTTAGTTCATATTTTGCCCCCAAACCTTCTGCTGATTTTTTACAAGCATATTCAACCAAATCTATTACAGATTGTGAGCTATGAATATCATTAAATCTCACATTAAAATTAGCTGAAGCCTCATTTGGAATTACATTATTACCCAAATTTTGCGAAGAAATTGCCGTCACTTCCAAATTAGTTGGACCAAAAAATTTGTTGCCATTATCAAATTTATGATCTTTCAAAAGCTTCAAAAGATTAATTAAAATTGTAGTTGGATTTATAGCATTTTCAGGATATGCCGCGTGACCTTGTTTACCAATAATTTTCACTGAAAAATTAATACTGCCACGACGACCAATTTTCATCATTTCGCCAAAAAATTCTGGATTGGTTGGCTCTCCAACAATACAATGAGTAATTTTTTTACCAGATTCTGCCATCCATTTTAAAACTTTTTTTGTACCATTAATACTGTCCGCTTCTTCATCATTAGTGATTAAAAATCCAATGCCAAAATTAGGCTTTTCTGAAGCTAAAAATTCTTCAACAGCCGACATAAAACAAGCAATTGCACATTTCATATCAACCGCACCACGACCAAATAAATTTCCGTCAATAATTGTGGCAGAAAAAGGATTATGTGTCCAAGATTCAAGATTGCCTGCCGCCACCACATCGGTATGTCCAGCAAAATATAAAATTTTATCAGCATTTTTTGGATTGAAAACCGCATGCAAATTGTTCACCTTGTAAGAACCATCGCCATCATATTCTAAAATATCACAGACAAAACCTAGGTTAGATAAATAGTCGGATAAAAATTTTATTACTTCATCATTTTTGCCGCTGAAAGATGGGATTTGAATTAGCTTTTGTGAAAGCATTACAGGGTTTTGATTGGTCATTATGTGTAATTTATTAATTTTTACTTTAATCAATTAAATCACCCGTCTGATTGCTACGCAATCATCCACCCTCTTTTTCAAAGAGGGCTTTCCGCGCTTTTAGCCCTCTTTGAAAAAGAGGGTGGATCAAATGCGTCTGCATTTGAGACGGGTGATTTAAATACTTTATTCCAGAACGATAATTATTTAATTGAATTTTCCACAATAAACAAAATAATTACCCAAACTTATTAAATCCCCCCAATCTTCTAAATCAACAAAACAATGTTAGACATAAAATGGATTAGAGAAAATCCAGCGGCTTTTGACGCGGCAATGGAAAAAAGAAATAACGATACCAGAGCTGAAACTTTGCTTAAAATTGATGAAGAAAAAAGAAAAAAAACTTTTCTTATTCAAGAATTGCAATCTCAAAGAAATAAAATTGCACAAGATATTGCCGAATTAAGAAGAGTTAATTTATCATCAATGCCAAGAGGTAGCCTATTAAACGATCCACTACTTGAGCCAATTTTTGTATTATCAGAAAAATCAAAAAAGATTAGTGAAGAATTAAAAATATCAGAAAATATTTTATTAACTCTTAGTGAGCAATTAAATGAATTACTGACAAAAACTCCAAACATCCCAGATCTTTCAGTTCCTCTTGGAGAAAATGAAGAAGAAAATAAAATAATTGAAACATTTGGAGCTTTTCCAAATTTTTCTTTCACGCCAAAAACCCATTTCGATCTTGGTGAAAATCTAAAAATGCTAGATTTTGAACAATCTGCCATAATTTCTGGTGCCAGATTTTCAACTTTAAGTGCCAATCTTGCCAAATTAGAACGAGCACTTTCTAACTTCATGCTTGATATTGCTAGCGAATTTGGCTTTACTGAAATTTCTCCACCAAATTTAGTTAAAAGCGAAGCCATGTTTGGTTCAGGTCAATTGCCAAAATTTGCCGAAGATGCTTTCGCTATTGATAATGGTGATTATTGGTTAATTCCAACCTCTGAAGTTTCTTTGGTAAATTTAGCTGCAAAAAAAATCTTAAGCGAAGATGAATTGCCTTTGCGTTTTACAGCCTATACCCCATGTTTCAGAAGAGAAGCTGGATCAGCTGGAAGAGACACTCGTGGCATGATTCGCCAACATCAATTTAAAAAAGTTGAATTAGTTTCAATCACTTTACCAGAAGAATCAGAAGATGAACATGAAAAAATGACCAATATTGCCTGCGAAGTTCTAAAAAGATTGGAATTACCTTTCCGCAAAATTCTACTTTGCACTGGCGATATGGGTTTTTGCTCACAAAAAACTTACGATTTAGAAGTTTGGTTGCCTTCTCAAGCCAAATATCGAGAAATTTCAAGCTGTTCTAATTGTGGAGACTTCCAAGCTCGCCGCATGAATGCTAAATATAAAAGCAAAAAAGACGGCAAAAATTACTTCGTTCATACTCTCAATGGCTCATCTTTAGCCGTTGGTAGAACTATTGTGGCAATTTTAGAAAATTATCAAAATGAAGATGGTAGTATTAATATTCCAGAAGCTTTATTAAGTTATATGGGTGGCGTTAAGAAAATTTCTTGATAAATTTAAATATACCTATAACTTGCGCGCTCCTTTTTATACTTCTAAAATTTATAAATCTAAACAGTAAACATGGCAAATACACAATCAGCGATCAAGGCTCTTCGCTCTAGCACTAAAAAGAATGAAGTTAACAGCGCTAGAAAAAACAGAATCAGAAGTTTCGTAAGAAAAGTTGATGATGCAATAAAAGCTGCGGACGCAGTTAAAGCTAATGAAGCACTAAAGGCTCTACAACCAGAGCTTATGCGCGGCGTTTCTAAAGATATCATTAAATTAAACACTGCTTCAAGAAAGCTTTCTAGATTATCTGCTTCTATCCGCAAAATTTCTCAAAAAAGCGCTTAGTTAATCCACAAAGGGTAATATCTTGGCAAATTTCCGCTCAGTTTTAAGTAATACAAAAATCGACTTCATGAAAGTGCACAAGCTTGCACTTTGGGCGTCGGTTATTTGTATGGTCGCTTCGCTAATTTTAGTTTTTACTAGAGGTTTAAATCTTGGAATTGACTTTTCTGGTGGAATTTTAATTGAAGCCAGAATGCAAAGCGAAGTGAATGTTTCTGAAGTTCGCGAACTTTTAAGTAAAGAAGCAAAAGATGTTCAAATTCAAAATATCGATAATCAAGATATTCTAATCAGAGTTTCTAAAGACAAAAAATCTGAGACAACCGAACAATCAGTTTTAGTCAAAAAAATCCAAGAAGTTTTAAACCAAAATTATTCCAATATTGAATATCGAAAGGTTGATTTTGTTGGACCACAAGTTGGTTCAGAATTAATTCAAAAAGGCTTTTTAGCTCTTTTTATGTCCTTCGCTTTTATCATGATTTATATTTGGATCAGATTTGACTGGCAATTTGGCTTAGGTGGAATTTTTGCTTTAGTTCATGACGCAATTGTTACTGTAGGATTTTTCTCAATCACGGGGCTTGAATTTAACTTAACCTCAATTGCCGCAATTCTTACTATTATTGGTTATTCAATCAATGACTCAGTGGTTATTTATGACCGAGTAAGAGAAAATTTGAGAAAACATAAAAAGATGGATCTTTCTAATCTTATCAATCTTAGTACCAATTCAACTTTAAGCAGAACTGTTTTAACTGCAGGAACAACTTTGACTTCACTTCTAGCTTTGATTTTTTTTGGAGGAGAGGTTTTAAAAAGTTTTAGCGTAGCAACATTTTTTGGTATTGTTCTTGGAACTTATTCTTCGATTTATATTTCTGCACCAATATTGATTTATCTCAATCCAAAAAGAGAAGAAAAGAAAAGCTCTTAATTGTTTTTAGTTTCTTCTTTTTTAACAATCTCTTCATCCACACCAAACAAATCAGCCTTTAACACCCAGCCTTTTTTGTTATTTATTTTTACTCCACACCAATTTTCTAAGCATTTCAAATATTCACCAATAACATTATTTTCTAAATGATAAATGATGCGCGAGCTTTCATTGTCTTTATTATGCATATCAGTAAAATCTTTGCTAATTCTTACCATCAAAGTTCTTTTTTTGGTTAACAAACTTTGATTAATCCAACCAGTTTGTTTTTCATAATCTTCAATCTCACTCCAATTATCATATTCATTAATTACACGAACTGGAATTGACTTAATTTTATATGTAAATTTTATTGGATAACTTTGCCCAGGACCAGATCTGACATTGGTTTCAGAAGCACGAAGTGAAGCGAAATAATTAGTTTCCTGAATTGTTGGTTCAGCAAAAGAATTGCCGCAAAATAATAAAATAAAAGCAAAAGAAGTTGGTAAAAATTTGATCATTTTTATTTCTTAGACTTATTTTTATGATAGTTTTTTCCACCATCAACAATGTTGGTTTGTTTGACACGAGAAACCGCTAACTCACCTTTGGCAACATCTTTAGTAATAACGCTTCCCGCTCCAACAACTGCGCCATCAGCAATTTCAACTGGCGCAACCAAAGCACTGTTTGAGCCAATAAAAACATTATTACCAATTTTGGTTTTGAATTTATTGTAACCATCATAATTACAAGTAATGGTTCCAGCTCCAATATTAGCAGATTCACCAACATCGCTATCACCAATATAACTTAGGTGATTTATCTTGGCACCCTTTCTGATTTTAGATTTTTTAATTTCAACAAAATTACCGATTCTAGCTTCTACAGCAATTTCAGTTTCAGGTCTAATTCTAGCAAATGGACCAATTACAGATTTAGCGCCAATTTTCGCTCCTTCAATATGACAAAAAGAACGAATCTCTACATCAGAAGAAATCTCGACACCTTTACCAAAAAATACATGGGGATGAATTATAGTTTCAGCAGCAATTTTTGTATCAAATGAAAAATAAACTGAATTTGGATCAAGCATCGTAACGCCAGATTCCATCATATTTTTTCTAATTTGATTTTGTTTGATAGTTTCAACTTTTGCTAATTCATAACGAGAATTTACACCCAAAACTTCTTCTTCTTTAGTTTCAATAAAACTGCTCTTCAAACCCATATTACCAGCAATTCCAACTATATCAGTTAAATAAAATTCACCAGCAGCATTATCATTTTTTACTTTTTGCAAAAGTTTTTCAATATATTCCCCTTTTACTGCAACCACACCAGAATTGCATAAAGTAATTTTTTTCTCTTTGGAATTTGCATCTTTACATTCAATAATTTTTTCCAAATGACCATCTTCATCAACCACTAATCTGCCATAACCATTTTCTTCAAAACAGTGAAAACCTAAAATACAAAGTGAATTATTATTAACTTTCTCAATCATTTTTTCGATGATATTAGAAGAAATTAACGGCGTATCTCCATATAAAATTACCACTCTTTGAGCAATTTCATCTAAAGCTGAAATACCAGTTTGAACTGCGTGTGCTGTGCCTTTGCGTTCTTTCTGAATAATAAAAGAAATTTTTGTTTCCAAGTGAGTTTTAATTATTTTTTCTTTGAATTGCTCCATTTCTTCTGAAATGACAATGGCAATATTTTTAGGATGAGATTTTTTTGCTGCATCAATAACCATATTCAACATCTCGCGATCAGCAACTTTGTGCATCACTTTTGGTAAATCTGATTTCATTCTAGTACCTTTACCAGCTGCAAGAATGATGATGGAAAGATTGTGTGTCATTATATTTAGTTTAATTTTAGCTATGTACTTATATCTTCTACCTCCCCTAACCCCTGCTTATCAAGAAGGAGAATTCTTTTAGATCCCTTCCTTGATAAGGAGGGAAATGATTTTAGCTCCCCTCCTTGATAAGGAGGGAAATGATTTTAGCTCCCCTCCTTGATAAGGAGGGAAATGATTTTAGCTCCCCTCCTTGATA